>Ga0209454_1000057_pt1 | contig 87669 bp, 66 predicted proteins | sample WorMetHERISLAND1_2_FD_187400 | JGI IMG/M metagenome (GOLD analysis project Ga0209454, IMG submission 187400) | Marine gutless worms symbiont microbial communities from Max Planck institute for Marine Microbiology, Germany - Olavius geniculatus... | ecosystem: Host-associated > Annelida >... | reverse complement strand
TGGGAAGAAAAAGCGACGGCTTTCCGGGCACCCAAACTCTGTGGCGCGGCCTGCAGCGGCTGGATACCGCCACTGAAATGTATGCTATTTTTACGCAACAAGAATATGCTCATCCTTTGCAATCCGGCCCTTGACCCTGCCCCCCTCTGTGTCATGTATGGGTAAAGTTCAGCCGTCAAGGGAGGGGAAACGGAGTTGTTGGACACGCTGTTTACCCCCTCCCGGTAATTTGCATTTCCAATAACATTCATTGTTAAGCCAAATATAAAGGTGGCTAAAATGAACTGTCTATAAGTCCATTTTAGTCAATCTTTTATGTAAATGCAGAAGGAGAAATAAATGGATCCAACCACCGCGATGTATGTCGCCCAGGGGATGCACGGGCTGGCCTACGGCATGCTGCTGTTTCTGGTGGCATCCGGCTTAACCCTGATTTTCGGCATGATGGGCATTTTGAACCTGGCCCATGCCGCGTTTTTTATGCTCTCCGCCTATATCTCCTATTCCGTTCTCGGCATCACCGGCAATTTCTGGCTGGCTTTGCTGCTGGCACCGATTATCACCGCCGTTATCGGGGTCCTGGTCGAGCGATTTCTGCTGCGCAAGGTGCACGCTTTCGGGCACATCGGGGAATTGATCCTGACCGTGGGGGTGGCCCTGGTGATCCTGGAGGGCGTCAAAGTCGGCTGGGGTACCGAGAATCTGCCGCTGCCGCCGCCGGAATCGCTGCAGGGTTTGGTGAACATTGCCGGCATGGAGTATCCCAAATACCGCCTGTTTATTATCGGCATGGCGCTTTTCCTGTTGATTATCCTGACGATCATTCTTTATAAAACCCGCCTGGGCATGGTCGTGCGGGCCGCCGTCTCGGATGCCGACATGGTCAACGCTTTGGGAGTCAACGTGCCCCTGGTTTTCATGTTCGTATTCGGTATCGGTACCTGGATGGCGGGAGTTGCCGGGGTAGCCATCGCACCCATATTGACGGTCTTTCCCGGACTGGCTGATCAAATGGGCATGGATGCCTTTATCGTGGTGGTGGTCGGCGGATTCGGCAGCCTTGGGGGTGCTTTTCTGGTAGCCATTATTTGTGGCCTATTGAATTCTTACGGCATTCAATTCATCTCATCTTTGGCGCCGGTGCTCATGTTTATTTTCATGGCCATCGTCCTGACGATCAAGCCAATGGGTCTTTTTGGAGAACGAGAATAATGGGCAATAAGAAAAAATGGATTTTGTGGGCCGTTGGGCTGATGGCCCTGATAATGTATCCCCAAATTTTCGGGATTTACTACACCAACGTCTTCGTCACCTTTGCGATCTTTGCGCTGTTTGCCGTTACCTTAAATCTGCTGCTGGGCTATACCGGGCTGCTGACATTCGGCCATGCCATGTTCTTCGGAACGGGTGGTTACGCCACCGCCATAGCCCTGGAGCGCATAGAAGGGCTGCCGCTAATTGCGGCGGTCCTCATCGGCTTCGTGGCCGCCGTCGTCCTGGCCTTGATCCTGTGTCCCATCATGGTGCGGGTCAGCGGTACCGCCTTTGCCATGCTGCACCTGGCATTCGGACAGCTGATGTACGTCCTGGCCCTGAAACTGCGCTTTATCACAGGCGGCGAAGACGGGGTCGGCGGTTTTGACATTCCATCTTTGAGTTTTTTCGGCATCGGCTCGATCGATATGACCGATCCGTTGAATTTTTATTACTTCGCCATTACGGTTCTGGGATTAAGCACATGGTTTCTGTGGTTTTTTACCAAAACCCCGCTCGGCAGTATCATGGTCGGCATCCGCGACAATGCCAACCGGGTCAATTACATGGGCTTCAAAGTGACCCAGACCAAAGCCGTCATTTACAGCATCTCGGGGGCTTTCGCCGGAGTTGCCGGATCCATTTATGCTCTGTTTCAAAACCTGATTTCAGCCGAGGACGCCTATCATGTCTGGGTTTCTTTTGCTCCCATCATGGCGACCATGGTCGGAGGCATCAGCAGCTTTTTCGGCCCCATAGCGGGATCGGCCATTTTCGGGATAATTGAAGAACTGACCAGCCGCTACACGGAACGGGTGGAACTGGTGATGGGATTGATCCTCATCTCGGTGATCATGTTTGCCCCCTTGGGATTCGTCGGGTTTGTTAATTATTTCAAACAAAAGCTGACCAAGCGCCTGGTTTGATATGAACACCGGCGGAGGAAATTAGATGAACATCCTGGAAACCAAGAATCTTTACCATGATTTCAGTGGGCTCAAAGTACTTTTTGATGTAAATCTGGCGGTTAAAACCGGGGAGCGCCATGCCATTATCGGACCCAACGGTGCCGGTAAGACGACATTGTTCAATGTCATCACCGGCACCTACCGTCCCAGTCAGGGCCAGGTCATGTTCCAGGGCAAGAACATAACCGGTTTGGCACCGAATGAGGTGGTGCGCCTCGGCATGGGACGCTCTTTTCAGATTACCAGTACGTTTTCGCGGTTAAGCGCCTTCGAGAATATCCGCATGGGGATTCTCTCGAAAAGAGCTATCCGCTTCAACATGCGGCAAATGCTGGGCAAAATGGACGATATCACCCGTGAAACCGACCAGGTCTTGAAGCGGATCAACCTGGACGGCGAACGCGACATCCCCGCCAGCCAATTATCCTACGGCAAAAGCCGGGCACTGGAGATCAGCATGGCCCTGGCGACCGACCCGGATCTGGTGATGCTGGACGAGCCCACGGCCGGCATGTCGGTGGATGAGACCCATAACGCTGTCGAACTGATCCGCAAGCTAACCGAAGGCAAGACAATGGTCATCATCGAGCATGATATGGACGTGGTTTTTTCACTGGCCGATCGAATTACCGTACTACACCTGGGCAGTATTCTGGCATCCGGCCCTCCGGAAGAGATTCGAGAAAATCAGGAAGTCAAAGATGCGTATCTGGGCGAAGGGGAGGTTTGAGCATGCTGCTTGAAGTCAAGGACCTGAATACCTATTACGGTGACAGCCACGCCCTGCGGGATATGTCCCTTAACGTGGAGCAGGGAGAGATCGTGGCGCTGCTGGGCCGCAACGGCATGGGCAAAAGCACGACGATGAAGTCCATCATGGGCCTGTTAAAACCCAGATCGGGCGAAGTCCGGTTCAAGGGTCAAAACATCACGGGGCTGGCACCGTACAAGGTGGCCAAAACCGGTATTGGGTACGTCCCCGAGGAACGCCGGATTTTTCCGAATTTAACGGTGTTGGACAACTTGCGGATGGGAATCAAACACGGCCGAAACGTAAAACAACCGGACAACAATGCCTGGACGATCGAACGCATCTTCAAACATTTTCCCTTCATGCAGGAGCGCACCCATCAAAAGGGATCCCTGTTATCCGGCGGAGAACAACAGATGCTGGCCATCGGCCGCACGCTGATGGGCAACCCGAAACTGCTGATGGTGGATGAACCCACCGAAGGTTTGGCACCGGTCATGGTTAAGGAAGTGCGGGATGTTCTGGCGGACATCAACCAGACAGGGGTGTCGATCCTGCTGATCGAACACAACCTCAAAGTCGCCATGTCACTGGCCAATCGTGTTTATCTGATGGGCAAAGCCCATTTAGGATTTACCGGAACCAAAGAAGAACTCGATGCCCGGCCGGATATTCGCGCGAAGTACCTGGAGGTTTAACGCGTTAAACGATTTCGGATTGCGGATTTCGGATTGCGGATTTTGGACTTCGGAATAGGAATTGCGGGTCGGATAGAATGGAGATACAGTCAAATGATCTTCAGAACTAGAAAAAATATTACAAATCATTAGGCGCTTCCAGCTTTTACGTTATAACTCGGCGATCATAAAAGCATAAACTCAATTGTGCTAATCCTTCTGAAATGTGTAAACCAGCGCTAATGGAAATATTGATCATATAATGATCTAAAAATGAAATTAATATCAGACATATTCCTTGTTTAAAATCCGCAATCCGAAATCTGCACTCGAAAAGGGGGGGGGACCATGGGAGACGTAAAATTCCGCCATATCGGCGACATTGAAGAATTCGAAAAAATTCCGATAGAGAAACGGTTGGATGTATTCAACACCTATGATCTGCTCAAAAAAGGCGCGGTCATCAATCCGGACGCCACGGCCATCAGCTTTTTCCTGTCGGGTGACAGCTATGACCAGCCGATGCAGGTATCCTATCGCGATTTGATGGCCAACATCAATAAGACGGCCAACCTGTTTCATGATCTGGGTGTCGGGCCCCGGGATGTCATCTCCTATCTCCTGCCCAATCTCCCCCAGACCCACTTTGTGCTCTGGGGCGGTGAAGCAGCGGGTATCGTCAATCCGATCAACCCCCTGCTGGAACCCGACACCATTGCCGAAATCTGTCAGGCGGCCGGCACGAAGATTCTGGTTGCGCTGGCGGAGTATCCCGAATCGGATATCTGGCAGAAAGCAATGGCGGTTCGCAAGGAATTGCCCGATCTCCAGGCTGTAATCCGGGTAATGGGCCCGAGCTATGAAAATGACGGTATATACGGCTATGACGATCTGATCGGCCGTTATAATGGGGATCAGCTGGACTCCAACCGTGAAATTTCCCCAGGGGACGTCGCCTCCATGTACCACACGGGCGGGACCACCGGAACCCCCAAGCTGGCGCCCCACAACCATTTCAATGAAACCGCAATGGCCTATATGATCGCAGCGGCAGCCGAGCTCAACACCGCCGAAGCCGCCCTGTGCGGTCTGCCGCTGTTTCATGTCAACGGTACCACCGTTACGGGGTCGATGCCATTTTCCATCGGCGCCCACGTCGTCCTGCTGGGTCCCCGCGGCTACCGTGACCCGTCGGTAATGCAGAATTTTTACAAAATTGTGGATCACTACAAAGCCGTCACTTTTTCCTCGGTTCCCACAGTCCTTTCGGTGCTGTTGGACATTCCCAAAGGCGATGCAGACATATCTTCCCTGCGGTATGCCATCTGCGGGGCGGCCCCATTGTCGGTTGAATTGTTCAAGCGCTTTGAAGAACACAGCGGCATGAAAATATTGGAAGGCTACGGCCTCACGGAAGGCACCTGCGCTTCCTCATTCAACCCCTACCACGGCCAACAGAAAGTCGGCTCCATTGGTCTGCGGCTGCCCTATATGCAAATGAAAATATTGATGGTGGACAGCGACGGTAAATTTGTGCGGGAGGCTGCTGTCGATGAGATCGGCGCGGTTTGCATCAAGGGACCCAATGTATTTAACGGCTATCTGGACGACGCTCACAACCAGGGCATTTGGCCCGAGGAAGCTTGGCTCAATACGGGCGATTTGGGAAGACAGGACCGGGATGGATTTTTCTGGCTCACCGGCCGCACCAAGGAGCTCATCATCCGCGGCGGTCACAACATCGATCCGGCGGCTATCGAGGATCCCCTGTACCGGTTGCCGGGTGTCCAGGTGGCGGCGGCCGTCGGCCGCCCGGACCCCCATGCCGGCGAGGTTCCGATAGCCTATGTTCAGCTCCAGGAAGGCACCGATCTATCCGAAGCGTGGATTATCGATTATTTAAAAAAAGAAATTGGAGAGAGGGCAGCGATTCCCAAGGAAGTTTATATCGTCGACCAGATTCCGCTGACGCCGGTGGGAAAGATTTTCAAGCCGTCTTTGCGCTGGCAGGCCATCGAACGGGTTTATGAGGCCGAGTTGCAGGCCCTCGGTGATTTGACGGAAAGCATTGAAGTCAAGGTGAACGAAGACAAAATCCACGGTTCAATCGCTGAAATTAAGATAAAAGCCGCACCAGGTGTTGCTGCGGATGTAGTCAAACAAAAAGCGGAAGATGTTTTGGCCCGCTTCACGATCAAATTTACGCTCGAAATAACATGATTTAAATCCAACTTAAAGGAAGAAAGGAAAACATAGGTTTCATTTATTCCAGCAGGATTACTGTAGGGTGGGCTGTGCCCACCGTTAGCCTTTGATTTTTGTCGATTCTGGTGGGCAGAGCCCACCCTACGATATAGAAATTTCGTAATTATTGTGCAAAATAGGAAGGGAACCAAATATGAGTGATAGAGAAGTCGTCATCGTCGATGCCGTACGTACCCCATTTGGACGCATGGGAGGCACCCTGAAAGACATGTTTGCCTCCAAGCTGGCCAGTATCGGAATCCGGGGATTGCTGGATAAAACCGGCATCCAGGAACAAGCACACGTGGACAGCGTTTTCCTGGGGACCGCCCTCGGGTGCTCGCATTCGGGAAACTCCGCCCGCTGGGCGACGTTGGATTCCGGGTTAGGCTATGAGACCTCGGCCTCGTACGTGGAGATGCAGTGCGGCAGTGCCATTGACTCCATCAACCATGCGGCCTGGAAGATATTGGCCGGCCAGGCCGACATCATTGTGGCCGGCGGAATGGAGTCCTACAGCCAGGCCACCTGCAAATTTTCCATGGCCACCACACCCTATCGCCTCACGCCGCCCCTGCCGATCGCCCCGCAGCTGTCGCCGGTGGTCGAGGAGCAGATCGGAATGGGCCAGACGGCCGAAAACCTACAGCAGATGTACGATATCCCCCGTGAAGAAATAGACGAGTTTGCCTACAACAGCCAGATGCGCGCCAAAAAAGCCATGGAAGGTAATTATTTCGAAGACGAGATCGTACCAGTCACCCTTCCGGCAACGCGCAAAATCCCGGAAGTCGTGTTCGACACGGATGAGCATCCGCGTCCCGGCACCACCCGGGATGGTCTGGCGAATCTGCCGCCGGCATTTACGGCCGACGGCACGGTTACGGCCGGCAATGCCTCCGGCCGCAATGACGGGTCGGCCTTCGTTCTGATGATGAGCGCCGCCAAAGCCGCTGAGCTCGGCTATCAGCCCATGGCAAAATGGTTGTCCGGGGCCGACTATGGCTGCGATCCCAAAATCATGGGCATCGGGCCGGCCTATGCCGTACCGATGGCCATCAAGCGCGCCGGTTTGACCATCGCCGACATGGATGTCATGGAGTGCAACGAGGCGTTCGCCGTCCAGAATCTGGCCGTGGTTAGGGAACTCGAGAAGCAGACCGATCACAAAATAGATATGGACAAATGGAATCCCAACGGCGGCGCTATCGCTTTCGGCCATCCCAATGGGGCATCGGGTGCCCGTATCTGCATGTTTGCTATGCGCGAATTAATCCGTAAAGGCGGCCGCTATGCGTTTTTTTCATCCTGCTGCGGCGGTGGTCTGGGAGTGGCGACGGTGATCGAAAACCTGCAAATATAGGAAATGAAGATTGAAGATTGAAGATTGAAGATTGAAGATTGAAGATTTATGGTGTCGCTTCGCTCCATCGTTCATATAAAGGTTTCAGGTGTCAGCATAGGCTGTTGTTAAGTTTTGCATATGGAAACAATAAAAATTAATAAAAATGCGAAGCATAATATATAATTTTTCCGCCATCGCAGAACTCTGCCAAGCCGTTGGACTGTGTATGTCAATCTTTAGAACTATGGATAACCTAATTTACAGAGCGGAAAAATTATCATGATTGAAATTGCGCCGAACATTTATTACCTGCAAGGCCAAAACAAGTCGCGCTTTCCCTACTGCGCCTGCTTGTATATCAAAGGCCGGGATCTGCGGGTGTTAATCGATGCCGGCATGGGTGAACGGAATATGGCTCCGGCCCTGGCGTCGGGCATCGATGTGCTGATTCTCAGCCACTGCCACATCGATCACCGGCTTACCCGAACGTTGATCCCCGAAGTGCCGGTGTGGTGTCACGCCAAGGAGAAAACCTACTTGCAGAACCGGGAGTATTTGTTGCGCGCCATGGGCATAAACCGCAGTGGTCTGGATTTGGCCGAATTATTCGACTTTCCGGACAAAGCATTCGAGGTCGAGATTGACCGCATTATAGATGACGGCGATCGTCTGGATTTAGGGGGCATCACCCTGGAAATCCTCCATACGCCCGGGCACACCCCCGGGCATTTGGCTTTTTTCATCCCGGAGCATGATTTACTTTTCACCGGCGATATCGATCTGACGCCGTTCGGTCCCTTCTATGGTCATGATTTCGCGGATATCAACGATTTTCTGGCGTCTATCGAAAAGCTCAGCCAGGTGGGCGCCACTCGGGCCTTAAGCGGCCATGCCGGTCCGTTTAACGGCAATTTGGCCCGGAGGTTTGAAGAATATGGCGCGATTATTCACGGCCGCGACCGATTGCTTCTCAGAAAGTTGCAACAAGCGCAATCTTTAGAAGATTTAAAGGGCGGCAATCTGTTCTATCCGGCCTATCCGGACTTTCCCGATTTGATCCGCTGGTTCGAGTTGGTTCACATCGAGAAACACTTGGCAAGATTAGAAGCTATGGGCGAAGTTCGGCGGGAGGATGGTCAGTGGGCAAGGGTTTGAAGAAGGTGAGAAGATAAGAAGGTCAGAAGGTCAGAAGTTATGACGGCGGAAGGTGTAAAAGCAGAGCGCTTCGCTTGAGGAGCGTTTCACTTTAAGAGCGCTGCGCTTTAAGGAGTGGATTGGCAGAGAGCATGGGGCAAACCACATAGCGTCGAGGTAAAAAGCAGAAGGTGAGAAGGTAAAAACCGAAGCGTGATGGTGGGAGCGGTATTTGCTTGCATCCCGCTGCTTTTTAGCGGGGCAACCGCGAATCAAATAGACTTTTTCTATTTTTAACTCGTGGCTAAAAGCCACTCCCACACATCTATATTCGACTATTTTGCATTGAACAGTGCCTTTCAATAAATAAGACAGAGCGAAGCGATACCGTAAATCTTCAATCGTCAATATTCAATTCCGGCTAGACCGGGTTGGGAGCGATAAATGAGCGATGAAAATGTCAGCAATACCGATAGTGATGTAAAAATAGTCCGCACCACCTCGACCTTTGACTGCGGCGGGCGCTGCCCGCTACGGCTGCACGTCAAAGACAACCGCATCCTACGCGTCGAAGGTGATGATGCCGCCGAACCCGAGCAGCTGCGAACCTGTTTGCGGTGTCGCGCCCTGCGGCAGTATGTGCACCACCCGAACCGGCTCATGTATCCCCAGAGACGGGTCGGAAATCGCGGTGAGGGCAAATTCGAGCGCATATCCTGGGACGAAGCTTACGACACCCTGGCCGGTGAATTGAATCGCGTCAAAGAGACTTACGGCAACGAAGGCATATTCCTGGCCACCGGCGGCGGCTACCTGGCCGGCCTCCACAACGGCGGGCTGGCAGCCCAGCGCATGCTGAATCAGTACGGCGGCTGTGTCACCCACTACGGCAACATTTCCTCGGAAGGCGCCGTCTGGGCCTCGTTGACCCAGTACGGATCCGTCATGGTCGGCAACAGTCGGGAGGACCTGCTCAATTCAAAGCTCATCATATTGTGGGGCTGGGATCCGGCCCGCATGATATCAGGCACCAACACCATGTATCATGTCATCAAGGCCAAGGAAAACGGCGCCAGGGTCATTGCCGTGGATCCCCGCTACCATGACACGGCCGCCACGGTGGCAGACGAATGGATTCCGATCCGGCCGGGCACGGACACGGCGGTCTTTGTCGCCATGGCCCATGTGATGATCCAGGAAAATCTTCACGATCAACCCTTTCTGGACAAATACACGGTCGGTTTCGACAAGTTCAAAGAATATGTTCTGGGTATCGAAGACGGGGTTGCAAAGACACCGGCCTGGGCGGCTGAAATTTCGGGGGTCGATGCGGCCGACATCCAGCGCCTGGCCCGTGAGTATGCCGCCACCAAACCGGCGGCCCTAATGGATTGCCAGGGGCCGGCCCGCAGTGCCATGGGTGAGCAGTACAACCGCTGCGCCGCCACCCTGTGCGCCATGACCGGCAATGTGGGCCGAACCGGCGGCAGCGCCTGCGGCGGTTTGATGGGGATTCCGGTGGGCCATATGTTCCGCATGTCGGCTATACCGCCCGGCAAAAATCCCTTTGAAATGGACGGACCGAATGTTAAGGGCACCCTGGATATCCGGATGCGTGTCATCAAACGCATCCACATCAACAAGCTATTTGATGCCATGCTGGAAGGCAAGCAGGGCGGCTACCCGGCGGACATCAAAATGATGTGGTCCATGTGCAACAACTACCTGAACCAGACCGGCAACAGCAACAAAGCCGCCCGTGCCCTGCAGAAACTCGAGTTTTTCTGCACCCAGGAATTGTTCATGACGGCCCAGGCGCGCTACGCCGACCTGCTCCTGCCGGTCACCAGCTCGGCTGAACGCAGCGACCTGACACGGCCCTGGCCGTCGGGTCCCTATTTCACGTTTATGAACCGCGCCCTGGAGCCCTTGGGCGAGTGCAAATCCGATTTCGAGATCGTCAGCGAACTGGCGGAAAGATTGGGTATCGAGGGATTCAATCCCTACAGCGAAGATGAGTGGCTGAAGATGTTCGTGGACAACAATCCGGAGTACCAGAAGCATATCAAAGACTACGACCGGTTCCGGGAGGACGGAATTCACCGGGTAAAGCTCGAAGAACCGATCATCGCTTTCAAGGAGCAAATTGACGATATTGAAAACAATCCTTTCCCCACCCCGTCGGGCAAAATTGAAATTTTCTCTCAGCGGGTTGCCGATTTGAATAAAGCGGATACACCGCCCATTCCCAAGTACATGCCTACAGCCGAGGATCGCTCAGATCCCCTGATCGCCATGTACCCGCTGCAGCTGATCACCCCGCATCCTAAAAACCGGGTACACTCGGAGCTGTACGAGGTGGAATGGCTCAGGGAGGTGGAACCGCATTGCGCCTGGATCAACCCGGTTGACGCCGCCCCGCGCAATATCGAGGATGGGGACGAGATTTTGGTCTTTAACGCCCGCGGCAAGGTCGCCATCAAAGCCTGGGTCACGGAGAGAATCATCCCCGGCGTGGTCAGCATCTTCGAAGGCGCCTGGTACAACCCGGATAAGGACGGCATCGACCGGGGCGGCTGTGCCAACACCTTGACCAACGACGCCTATTCCGGCGGCGGAGCCGCGGTGTTGAATACGAGTCTGGTGGAGGTTGAGAAGATGGCTGGTGAGCTCGTGAGTTCGTAAGGTAATGAGTTCGTAAGCAGACAAAGGAGGAGCGACTTTACAGAGCGTCAGGGTTCCTGGGTATAAGTGAAAGGTGTAAGGTATAGGGTTTAAGGTGTAAGGTTAAAGGCTCGGGGGCACACCCGTGAACCGATTCGTTAGTCGACTAGCGAACTTAAGAGCTCACAAACTCACCAGCTTATCAGCTATTGAAATATCTTTGTCCCATACGTAAAAAGTAGGAGAATAGACAATGCAAATCGGATTTTACTTCGACCAAACACGCTGCACCGGCTGCAGTGCCTGCCGGGTGGCTTGTAAGGATTGGAACGACATTCCGGCCGGGCCCGTAAACTGGATGCGAGTTAATTACACGGAAAAAGGCAAATTCCCCAAGCCGTTTGTAAGCTATATGATCGCACCCTGCTGGCATTGCGCCGAGCCGGTGTGCGGGGCGGCCTGCCCGGCCAACGCCATAAGCAAACGCGCCGCCGACGGCATCGTGCTGGTGGACAGCGCTGCCTGTCTGGGCAACACCGAGTGCGATGTCAAGTGTTTGAAGGCCTGCCCCTATGACGCCCCGCAGTTCGGGCCGGAAACCGGTGCCAAAATGCACAAATGCAACTTTTGCCTGGACCGTCACCAGGAGGGCAAGCTGCCCAACTGTATCGAAGCCTGCCCGGTCCGCGCAATGGACGCCGGTCCGTTGGATGAGCTGGAAGAAAAATACGGCACGAATACCGAAGCCGTGGATTTCAAATATTCAACACGGACAAACCCGGCGGTGGTAATCCGAGCTAAGCCGATACCGCAAGATCTATGAAAAAACAGGTAACCGATTTATTCGGAGATCAACAAATCTCAAATCTCAAGTACCAAATAACAAACAAGCACCAATTCTCAATACCCAATGACCGAAACCTGTTTGGAGTTTTGAATTTGATTATTGTGATTTGTTTGAAATCTGTGATTTGTATTTTGGAATTTCAAACAAGGGTATAAACCGTGAATTTGCTTACCATTAAAAGTTGCGAGGAAAACTATGCCCAAAGTCGATTTAACTGTAATTGGCAATAAAACTGAACCAGTGGTATTTGACTATACATGGAAAGACGTGGTGCTTTACGCGCTGGGCGTCGGGGCCACTGCTGAAGAATTGTCGCTGGTATATGAACAAGCGCCCGGCGGACTTAAAGTGCTGCCTAGTTTTTGTGTCGTGCCGGCGATGCGTGCTTTTCCAAAGTGCGGCAATGATATTGAATGGTCACTAATGCTGCATGGAGAACAGATCATCCGCCTTTATCACCCGATCCCACCCGCGGGCACACTGGTTCAAACCGGGGTGATTACCGATATTTTCGATAAAGGCAAAGGTGCGGTATTTCATGCCAAAATCAGCGGTACCACCGAAGACGGCACTCACATTTATGACGCCCATTGGGCCATCTTTTACCTGGGTGCCGGCGGATTCGGGGGTGATCCCGGACCAAAGGCCAAGTCAATCAAGCCACCGGAGGGAGTCAAACCGGATTTCAGCTTCACATGCAATGTAGCCGAAAATCAGGCCGCCCTTTACCGGTTGAGCGGCGATCTGAATCCTTTGCATCTGGATCCGGCAGCCGCCAAACGGGGCGGATTCGACCGGCCGATCCTCCACGGCCTGTGCACCTACGGCATTGCCACCAGAGCATTGGTCAATGGGCCCCTAGAAGGTGATGTCAACCGGCTCAAGGAATTTAAGGCCCGATTTTCCAGCGCCGTCTATCCGGGCGATACCCTGACCACAGAAGGTTGGAAGATCGACAAGGGATATGTCATTCAGGCCAGGACGGAAAATAACGTCGTGTTAAGCAATGGATTGGCAGTGACCATGTGATAAGTTTTTTTACTCTCTAAAGGAGCATGATTATGAATACCATTAAAGAAGTTGTCGTAGTAGACGCGGTACGCAGCCCGATTGGAAAATCCGGTCGCAAGGGCATGGAAAAAGGCGGACAATTGTGTCAAGCCTCCGCGCAGGAGTTGCTGGCGGCGGTAATGCGGGGACTGTTGGACCGGGTAAAGGCCAAAACCCCTAATTTCGATGAACGGGAAATCGAGGATGTGATTGTCGGCTGTTTGAGCCAGATTGGAGAACAAGGCAGCAATATCGGAAGAATCGCATCGCTTTTGGCCGGGATTCCCAAAGAAGCTTCGGCCTGCACGGTGAACCAGTATTGCAACTCAGGTCTGAAATCGATTAATTTTGCCACTCGTGCGCTCAAAGTGGGAGATGGTGACATCATGCTTTGTGCCGGTGTTGAGCTGATGTCCCACTATGGGATGGGGTCCGACATTTTTGTCGCCATGGAAGCGAACTATCCGATCAGGATGACACCCAGAATGTCCGATATCGGCATGGACGTACCCCAGGGCGTCTGCGCCGAAATGATATCGGAAGATGAAGGCCAAAGCCGCGATGAACTGGATAAATTCGGAATGTGGAGCATGCAAAAGGCCGTGGAAGCCCAACGCAAAGGCTGGTACGCGGATCATATCATTCCGTACCAATTCACTCATGAGGATGTGATGATCAGCGTTGAAACAGATGAGACGTTGCGGCCGAAAGCCGCAGACGATCCGGAAGGATACTGGCAAGACTTGAAGAAATTAAATTCACCCTTCAAAGAAAGCGGTCGCGTGACCGCCGGAAATTCATCACAAATCGTCGATGGTGCTGCGGCCGTGCTGCTGATGAGTGCCGATAAAGCCGACAAGCTGGGGTTGGATCCACTTTGTAAAATAAGTGCAACAGCGTCGGCCGGCGGTGATCCGGTGCCCATGCTCCTGGCGCCGATACCCGCCTGTGAAAAGGCCCTCAAACGGGCCGGCAAAACCATGGATGACATGGACATCATCGAACCCAATGAGGCATTTGCCTCACCGTGTTTATCGTTTGCAAATGCGTTCGGGTATGCCTATGATGACCCGCGCGTAAACCCCACCGGTGGGGCTATCGGCCTTGGTCATCCGATTGGGGCCTCGGGAGTCTTGTACTTTGGTGAAATGGCACATCACCTAAAAAGGACCGGCGGACGGGCAGGTATTCAGATGATGTGCGGCGGCGGAGGAATTGGTATTGCAACCGTCGTTGAGGCGGTATGAGAAACCGAATCAATGGGACGTAATTCATTATACGATCCTAACCCCATTCATGAGCCATCCTGTTTTTGCGGGAGGAAAAAAAGTTCAACCGTTAAGGCGAAAGACGACCTAGTGGATCAAACCTGACTCTAGCCGGGGGCTTATAAATGGACAACCACTTGCAAAATTCAGGTAGCAGAAAGGAGATAACATGAACATTGACGACGTAAAAAAAATTGCCGTCATTGGAGCCGGCAACATGGGCCATCAAATATCCCTGCTTTGTGCGATTCACGGTTACACGACCACCTGTACCGACATCAGGGAAGACATCCTGAAAAAAGCGGAAGCGTTTACCGATTCATATCTGCCCGGCCGGGTTAAAAAAGGCCGTCTGACGGAAGAGGAGGCCCAGGCCGCCCGGGAGCGGATTACGTTTACATCCAGTATGGAGGCGGCCGTCAAGGAAGCCGATTACGTCATCGAGGCGGTTCTCGAGGTTTTGGACCTGAAACGCAAAATATTTGCCGACCTGGATAAAATGGCCCCACCCCATGCCATCCTGGCAACCAACAGTTCAGCCATCATCAGCTCCAAAATTGCCGACGCCACCCAGCGCCCGGAAAAAGTCCTCAACGTTCATTTCTTCAATCCCGCCCTCGTGATGAAACTGGTGGAAGTCGTCCAGGGACCCCATGTATCCGATGAAACCCGCGCAATATCAATGGATCTTTGCGAAAAACTGGAAAAAGTACCGGTGCACCTGAAAAAAGAGGTCGACGGCTTTCTGCTCAACCGCATTTTCGGCGCCATTACCCGGGAGGCCCTCTGGCTGCTGGAAATGGGGGTTGCCAGCATGGAAGACATCGACAAGGCCCAGGTTTACGGCGCAGGCCATCCCATGGGAACTTTCCGCCTGATGGACCTGACTGGCATCGACCTGACCTACACCATGGGCATGGAAGCCTTCCGTGAAACCGGGGATGTACGCCACCTGCCTAGCCCCAGCGTCGTCGAGAAATACTGCCAAGGCGACTACGGCCAGAAGACGGGCAAGGGGTGGTATGACTATGGGAATAAATAAGATTGCGGATTTCGGATTGCGGATTTATCAATGTAACTCCGTCATTTAAGCGGAGCGGAGTAGTGGAGTAATGGAGTAATGGAGTGGTGAAAAAAGCTGCCTAAAAACCACTTACGTTTAATTCCACTTCTTACCAACACTCCAATACTCCAGTACTCCAACACTCCACTTAGGTAGATAAAAGACTAAATTATCTTAACAATTTTAAAGAGTTAGTTTGACCTATCATAGTTTAAATGGAGGCTACCGTGGCAACCAAGTTTGTAAGCGAACGCAACATAAAATTTTTACTTTATGAAGTATTTGACGTCGTATCTTTGACGCAATATGACTACTACAGTGAACACAATCGCAAGATGTTCGATATGGTGCTGAAGGCGGCCGTCAAGCTGGGCAAGGATCTGTTGTTTCCCATTTTTGAAGAAATGGACCGTAACCAGCCCGAACTGGTCAACGGGGAAGTCAAAGTCCATCCATCCGTCAGGACCATCATGCGAGAATTCGGCGAAGGCGGCTGGATTTCCAGCCGGGTGCCCTTTGATCAGGACGGTGAGCAGCTGCCCAGCATGGTGGCCGACATCTGTGAATTTATCTTTGCCGCGGCCAACTATTCCGCGAACGCCTACCCCGGCCTCACGTTCGGCGCATCACACCTGATCGAGTCCTTCGGCGACAAAAAGTTGTATGATACCTATGTCCCGCGCATGAGGGCCGGAGAGTGGCAGGGCACCATGGCCCTGACTGAACCGGAGGCGGGCTCCTCGCTGTCGGATATCACCACCATGGCCGAACCGACGGATGAAGACTACTATCGCATCAGGGGCCAAAAGATTTTCATCTCCGCCGGCGATCATGACGGGGTTGAAAATGTGGTGCACCTCATGCTGGCCAAAATCGAAGGCGCCCCGGCGGGCGTCAAAGGGATTTCCCTCTTCGTGGTCCCCAAGAAACGGATCGACGATAATGGGAAACTGGTCGCCAATGATGTGGTCGCATCCGGTGTCTATCACAAGCTCGGCTATCGCGGATGCCCGATCGTGCAGCTGAGTATCGGCGACAAAAACGATAGCCGCGGCTGGTTGGTGGGCGAACCGCACAACGGATTGAAATACATGTTCCAGATGATGAACGAAGCGCGCATCGGTGTCGGCATGGGGGCAACGGCCATGGCCACCGCCGCATACTATGCCTCGCTGGACTATTCCAAGACCCGCCTGCAAGGACGCAAATTGTCTCAGAAGGATCCCAGCCTGCCGCCGGTTCCCATCATTGAACATGCCGATGTCAAGCGTATGCTGCTGTTTCAGCGGGCCGTGATCGAAGGCGCCCAGTCCCTCCTGATGCAATGCAGCAAGTTTGTCGATTACCAGAAAATACTGGATGGTGAAGCCAAGGAAAAAAATCATCTTCTGTTGGAAATTCTGACACCGGTTGCCAAAAGCTATCCCTCGGAGATGGGAATTCAGAGCATCAGCCAGGGCTTGCAGTGCCTGGGAGGTTCCGGCTACTGCGATGACTACCCGTTGGAACAATATTACCGCGACTGCCGCATACATCCGATCCATGAGGGGACCACCGGCATCCAAGGCATGGATCTGTTGGGGCGTAAAGTCATCATGCAAGACGGCCGGGCATTCCTGCTGTATATCAGCGAGGTACGCGATGCCATCACCGCTGCCCGGAAATTTGCAACGCTTGAAACGTTCGCCGACGATCTTAACGATTCCCTGACCACGCTGCAGACGGTCACCCAGCATCTCATCACCATTGCCGGGCAAAAGGGGCCGGAAGCCTTTATGGCGGATGCCACCCTTTATCTTGAGTTTTTCGGCATTGTCACCATTGCCTGGCAGTGGCTGCTGCAGGGCATCGCCATCCAGAAAGCCTTAAACAATGGCGCCAAAAAAAAGGATTTGAATTTTTATGAGGGCAAAATGTTCACAATGCGCTATTTCTTCGGCTACGAGCTACCCAAAACCCTGGGTCTGGCCAAGCGGCTGATGGATGATGATAGATTGACGGTGGAGATGCAAAGTGAACACTTTCAAGACTAAAGTTCGATGGGACACAGACTCGTTGGAAGTGGGTAGGTGGAATGTGGAATAGGGGAAAAAGAAGGTGGGAAGTTGAGAAGGAGAGAAGGTTGGAGGGTTTTGATTTGCGAAATCCGATAGTCAGCATTGCGCATGCCGTTAAGCATTGATCAAAAAATCGTGAACTTGTAAACATAAAAGCTGCATAAGAATTGGCTACGGGTTAAATTCAGGAATTCAGAGATGTAGGGTGGGCTGCGCCCACCAAAAAGCTTTAAATCTGACTGGCGAAGGTGGGCACACCCCACCCTACGATAAGAACTTCCGGCCTTATCGGCTGTTTATTAATTGTGACCAATTCAACTTGGAAGATCATCAGATCTTTTTACTCACGATCTGACCAACTCAAGAGCTCACGAGCGCTTTTACTAAGGAGTTCGGATTTATGGCGCCAGATAATTCATCAAATAATGCAGACTTGATTTCATTTTCCGACTACCTCAAAGGCTGGTTGGCCCTGTCCCGGCGCCTGCCGGCGCTGTTGCGTACCCAAAGACAGGTGGCCTATATCAAAACTGCCAATCGGGAATCCTGGGGCAGCATGCTGGAAGACAACGCGGCTAAATTTCCCGCCAATCCGGCTGTCAAATCCGCCGAGGCACAATTGAGTTGGCGGGAATACAACGAGGCCGTCAATCGCTGTGCCAACCATTTCATTGCCAAAGGACTGAAAAAACTGGATGTGGTCTGCATCTTCATGGAAAATCGACCCGAGCTGCTGATCGTCTACAGCGCCATGGCTAAAATCGGGGCTGTCAATTCCATGATCAACACGAACCTGCGCCAGGAATCTTTGCGGCATTGCCTGTCACTGCACCCGGCCAAAGTCTACATTATTGGAGAGGAGGTCATCGAGGCCTTTGAAGAAGTCAAAGGTGAGCTGGAAATGCGGCCGGAACATATGCTTTATTTTATGCCGGACACGGCCCAAAAAGAAACTCCCAGCGGATTTGTCGACTACAACTCGGCGGCTGCCAAATCTCCGGTGTATAATCCGGCCACTACGGCCTCTGTCAAACCGGCCGATACCATCGCCTACGTGTTCACATCCGGCACTACCGGCGGCATGCCCAAGGCCGCCGTCATCACCCATGGCAGACTGGTGGCAAGCAAATACTACAACGGCCAGGCGGTACTGAATATGCAACCGACGGACACCATGTACATTCCGCTGCCTTTTTTTCACACCAATGCCCTGGCCTTGAGCTGGCCGCCGGTTTTCGCCAACGGGTCGGCGGTCGCCATTCGCCGCAAATTCAGCGTCAGCAACTTCTGGAGCGATGTCAGAAAATTCAATGCCACCGCCTGGTGCTACATCGGCGAGTTATGCCGCTACCTGATGAACCAACCGCCCCAATCCAATGACCACGACAACCCGCTCGAAAAGATCATCGGCAACGGTCTGCGGCCCGATATTTGGCACGACTTCAAGCAGCGCTTCGGCATCGCCAAAGTATACGAAATCTACGGGGCGGCGGAATCCAATCTTTATTTCGTCAACATTCTCAATCTCGACTGCACGGTGGGCCGCTGCCGGCTGCCCTATGCCATCGTAAAATACGATATTGATGAAGACGCCCCCTTACGGGACAAGGATGGATTTATGCAGCGGGTTGCGGTGGGCCAAACCGGCCTGCTGCTGGGTGAGATATCGGAAACCAATCCATTCCTCGGCTACACCAACAAGGACGCCACCCAGTCAAAAATCATGCACGATGTATTTGCCCAAGGAGATTCATGGTTTAATACCGGTGATCTCCTGCGCGATATCGGCTACGGGCACGTGCAGTTCGTCGACCGCACCGGCGACACCTTCCGCTGGAAAGGCGAAAATGTATCGACCACCGAAGTCGAGGCCGTGGCCAACACCCTGGACCAGGTTTCCCAGTCAACGGCCTACGGTTTAGCGATGCCCGGCGGCGACGGTCGGGTGGGAATGATTGCAATCATCCCGGAGCAGTCCCCCGACGCACTGGATTTAAAAGCCCTGGCCGGCCATTTCCAAGGCGCCCTGCCCTCCTATGCCGTGCCCAAATTTGTTCGATTAAAAACTGATTTTGACTACACCCCGACCCATAAGATCAAAAAGGTAAATTTGAAAAAGGAGGGTTTCGATCCGGACCGAGTTAACGACGAGCTTTATGTTTTGCTGCCGGGGGACGCGGATTATCGACCACTGTCTGCCGAGATATATCAAAACATTCTAGACGGTAAATATCGATTCTAAAAGGGGAAGATGAATGAGCGCTTCGCTTGAGGAGCGCTCGGCAAACGATGCAATTGCTATAAATTCCTTAGCTAAAAAAGGCTATCTTTCTATGACAATCAGCACAAAATTAGTCCGCACCGTTTGCCCCGCCCACTGCGGGATCGATGCCTGCGGCATTACGGCCCATGTGCGAGGGGATCGGGTGATCAAGTTGGAACCGGCCGAATTTCCCGATCCGAAACTTCGCCGCATTTGCCTGCGGGGTCTCGCCAGCCTGGAGATTACCTATCACCCGGATCGGCTGCAGTATCCCATGCAACGAACCGGTGCCCGGGGTGAAGGTAAATTCGAACGAATTTCCTGGGACGATGCCCTGGACTTCATTGCCGACAAATTCCAGAAAATTGCAGCCGAACACGGCTGGCCGGCGATCGCCTGGGTCCTGGGCGGACCGGGGGCCGGCACCACCAAATTCGGCGCCTACCTGCGCCTGGCCAGTCTGACCCGCTCGACCCGGGTCAGTGCGTGGGGCTACGGGGATGCCGGGCTGCCCTGTGGTAGCCGGGTGATTTTCGGCACGCAGTTTCCCTATGGACTGCTTTTCGGCCAACTATGGTCCGGTGCGCCGGATCCCGACATACTCGTCGTTTGGGGAGCCAACCCCGGTGAATCCCAACCCCTGAACCTGATGCGCCCGATCTTGGATGCCAAGGCCCGTGGGGCTCGGCTGGTCGTTATCGACCCGCGCTACACGATCACGGCCTCCAAAGCGGACCAGTATGTCGGCCTGAGACCCGGCACCGACGCGGCCTTGGCCCTGGGCCTGATGCATGTCATTTTCAGAAAAAATTTACAGGACGACGCCTTCATTTTGCGGCATACCGTCGGACCTTATCTGGTTCGGGATGACAACGGTCAATATCTGCGCGGCAGGGATATCGGCCTGCCGGAAGAAAACGAATACATAGTCTGGGATGAAAAAACGGCTTCTCCGCAACCGCGCAATGCATCCGGTATCCAGCCGGTGCTGACCGGCACCTATATCGCCGGCGGAATCCCCTGCCGGCCGTCATTGGAATTGCTCAAGAAGCTGGCCCGGGAGTACGACCCCCGGCGTACATCCGAGATTACCGGCGTCGATTCAGATCTGGTCACCCGATTGGCGGAGAATATCGGAAATGCGAAATCCGTGATTTTTGTCACCCACATGGGATTTACCCGGACTTACCACGGTGACATATCACTCCGGGGGCTGGGCACGGTGGCCGCCCTGACCGGCAATGTCACGGCCACTTTCAAAGGGGGCTATTTGCCGGCCGTCCTGAACTGGAATCCGTTCCTGAAAGCCAGACAGCAAGAATCTTCCTACACGCGCCTCGGCATTCTGCAGCTTTACGACGCCGTCATCAAGGGCAAGCCCTTCCCGGTCAAAGCCGTCTGGTTTTCGTTTATCAATTTTCTCAATCAGTGCGCCAACAGCAAAAAAATCGCCGGACAGATGTTTCCGCAACTGGATCTGATTGTCGGCACCGAACTGTTTATGACGCCCAGTGCCCGCTATGCCGATATTCTCTTGCCCGTTTGCAGCTTCCTGGAATTTTCCGATTTGATCCCACATCCGTACCCGTACGTGCAACTGCAGCAAAAAGTCATCGAGCCCCTTTATGAATCCCGCGCCGACGTGGATATTGCCGCCGGGCTGGCCGAACGTCTGGGATTCCAAGACTATTTCGCGGGCGGACAAGAAGCTTTCATCGACATGATTTTGGATTCGGGCCATGATTCCATCAAGGGCATTACCCGGGACAAACTAAAAAACCAGGCCCTGCCGTTGACTTATATCCCGCCGATGGATCAAGAATTTGAGATGCCGTTTGCAACTGCTTCGGGCAAGATTGAAATCTATTCAGAGAACCTAGTGTCGGATGGCCAGGCCCTGCCGGTCTATCTCCCGCCGCTGGAAACGCCCATAAATCCGGAAAGCCATAAATATCCGCTGGCATTTATACAAGGCCACAGCCGGTTCCGGACCCATTCCATGTTCTCCAATGTAAATACTTTACTTGACCTCAATCCGGAGCCCCTGGTGGAGATCAATCCCGGTGATGCCGCGAGACGCGATATCGCCGACAATGACATGGTCACCGTCTTTAATGATCGTGCTCGAACCACCCTCAAAGCCAGACTGACCGAAGGTGTCGGCCCCGGTGTCATCAACATTACCCAGGGATGGTGGATCGATCAATTCCGGGAAGGCAGCGTCAATCATCTGACCCACGATGTCATCAACCCGGTTCAGGAAAAGGTATATGAACCCAACATGCATATGAACGATGTAGCAGTAGAGGTGGTGAAAACAGAAGACGGAAATGAAGAGGTTGAGAAGGTGGGAAGGAGAGGCCAAGTAAAATGAGCGCTGCGCTTGAGGAGCGCTGTGCTTGAAGAGCGCTTCGCTTGAGGAGCGCTTCGCTTGTTGAACACATAAGTCTTGTAAAATAGGATGTGAAATCCCGCTGGTTTATGCGGGGAGGAGCGCTGCGCTTGAGGGAAGGGATTGGCATGGAGCCGGGAGCAGAGAGCATAGAGTTGGCGAGAGGAACTCAAGAGCTTAAGCTCCGTAGAGCTATTGGAGGATAAGCCCAAAAATTATTAGATTGTCAAGCGAAGCGCTCTTCAAGGCCGCAGGCCGCTCCTCAAGCGAAGCGCTCATCGAGGCCGAAGGCCGCTCCTCAAGCGAAGCGCTCATCGAGGCCGAAGGCCGCTCCTCAAGCGAAGCGCTCATCGAGGCCGAAGGCCGCTCCTCAAGCGAAGTGCTCATCGAGGCCGAAGGCCGCTCCCCAAGCGAAGCGCTCATCGAGGCCGAAGGCCGCTCCTCAAGCGAAGCGCTCGTCGAGGCCGAAGGCCGCTCCTCAAGCGAAGCGCTCGTCGAGGCCGAAGGCCGCTCTTAAAGCGTAACGCTGCTTGAATCCGCCAATCTGCTTTTAAAGCCATTATTTATCGAAACGGAGATCAACTTTGGATAAAAAATACGCTTTAATAATCGACCAGGAACGCTGCATCGGCTGCGAAGCCTGCACGGTGGCCTGTAAGATTGAGAATGACGGCGCCCGGGGTCATGTCCGGGTAAATACCCTGGACGCCCCGCATAAAGATACGCCGACAGGGGTGTTTCCGAATTTGAGGATGACATTTCTGCCAACCCTGTGCAACCATTGCGAGCATCCACCCTGTGCGGCGGCGTGCCCGCTGGAGGCCTTTGCCCAAAGAGACGATGGCGTTGTCGTGTTGGATGAGGAACTATGCGACGGTTGTCAAACGTGTTTAGAAGCGTGCCCTTATGGAGCCATTGACTTCAATGATAGAAAAAATAAGGCTGAAAAATGCAACTTCTGCCGGCATCGCCTTGCCGAAGGTCTGGAGCCTTTTTGCGTGATTTGCTGTGAGGGACAGGCAATGTATTTTGGAGATTTGAACGACCCCGACAGCACGGTGTCAAGAGCACTGCGCGTTGAAAATGGCTTTATCCTGAAGCCCGAAAGCGGAACCGAACCGTCGGTGTACTATCTGCCGCCCAAAGCGCCCAGGGGACTCTAACATATGGAGTAATGGAATATTGGAGTTATGGAATGATGGGGTGAATGAAAAAATCAACATACATATGGGACGTTTCACCCAATGGCTGAGAGTGGTTAAGCTGGGTCACGACTCAAAATCCATGAAAAAAGTTAAGGAAATCGATTGACGATAACCGCTGAATCTTGAACCCTGAACCTGGAACCGTGCATTTTATATTCAAAAGGACTTTTATGAAAAAAAATTTAGTCTCAATTGTGAAATATGAAAAGCCGCTGGACTCGGTCAGAAAAGCGGTCGATCTTTCCCACGGACTGGACCATCTGACGGCCAAAGCCAAAGTATTGATCAAACCCAACATCGTTTTCTGGACCAAAGCCACCAACTTTCCCAAGTACGGGGTGATAACCACTTCGCGGGTAGTGGAAGACATGGTCGTTTTGCTCAAAGAGCAGGGAATCGATGACATCAGCATCGCCGAGGGAACGGTATTAAGGAATCCGAAGGACATGGAGACCCAACTGCATGCCTTCAAGAAACTGGGCTATGGCGAGTTGAAAAAACGGTATGGAGTCCAATACATCAATATATGGGAGCGGCCTTTCGAAACAGTCGATCTGGGTGACGGTGTCGTCGTTAAGTTCAACACCGATATCATTAATTCGGATTTTGTCGTGGACCTCCCGGTACTGAAAACCCATTCCATGACCATGGTCAGTTTGGGAATCAAAAACCTGAAAGGCATGATCGACATCCCCTCTCGCAAAAAATGCCACAACACCCATCCTGAAAAAGATCTTCACTTCTGGATATCCAGACTTGCCGATCAGATGCCCCCCATGTTCACGCTGCTTGACGGTATCTACACGTCTGAGCGGGGGCCCGGTATCGACGGACGGATGCACCGCAGCGACTTGCTGGTGGCATCGGCCGACATCCTGTCGGCGGACATGGTTGGAGCCAGAATACTAGGATTTGAGCCGGCCGCGGTTCCCCATCTGGCCCATGCCGCCGACCGGCGGCAACGCCCGCATGATTTATCCGACATCGAAATCGTCGGTGAATCAATTGAATCCGTGGCAAAGCCCCACGGATTTGACTTTGAATATAATGACGACAAAACGCTGCCGCTGCCCATGGAGAAAATGGGGATTCAGGGCCTGTCCTACTACAAATATGACCTGAGCCTGTGTACCTATTGTTCAGGAATGACGAGCACCGTTCTGGCAGCGATTGCCAAAGCCTGGAAAGGAGAGCCTTGGAATGATGTGGAGATCCTAAGCGGCAAGGTCATGAAACCCACAACCGGCAAGAAGAAAACGATTTTGTTCGGCAAATGCATGTACCAGGCCAACAAGGACAATCCGGATATCCAGGAAATGATAGCCGTCAAAGGATGTCCGCCAAAACCTGAAAAAGTCAGTGAGGCGTTGCAAAAGGCCGGAATCGATGTGGATGCCGGTACTTTTGAGAATTTGGATCTGATTCCGGGTAAATTCCTAAAACGCTACGAAGGCAAACCTGAGTTTGATGAGGCATTCTATACTATTGAGTAGTAATAATGTGCTGCAAAAAAATAAATCCGATATGGGCTGCCTGCATTTCATGATGAATTGAGAAATACGTATTTGGGATTTGGGATTTTGGATCTTGGATTGGCAGTATAGCTCGCGCAGCGCAGGCGCTTGCGCCGCGTGTCGCTCTATCAAATTTCAATAGACCGTTCGACACAGAAGCTCACGACAGGCAGAATACATTAAATCCGAATTCCGCAATCCTAATTCTAAAATTTTCGTTTCTTAACCGCTTCAATTATCGTACCCCAGGGAGGATCTAAAAATGAACCAAACCACCGGAAAGCAATACATGATGTCCGCTTTAAGGCGAAAGAACTTGGATCGGATTCCGACAACCGTACTCATCGGGCCGTACTGTTCCCGTCTGACCAATTACAGTGTCAGGGAGATATTGACCGATGCCCGCAAAAGCGCCGAAGCGCATCTCGCGTTTCACGATCGATTCACCCCTGACAGCCTAATTGTCTACAACGACATTTACCTGGAAGCAGAAGCAGTCGGCTGTGAAATGGAGTTCCCCGAGGATCGCATTTCTCATCCCAAGCGTGCCCTGCTTGAAGATAAAGCTGAACTGGCACGCCTGAAAGTGCCAGATCCTCAAAGTGACGGGCGGATGCCCTATTTCCTCGAAGTTTGCCAGCGGGTATCCGAGAAGGTGCGGAATACGACCGCCATGGGTTTGGGGCATTCGGGTCCCTGGAATATCGCCATGCACCTCAGGGGGGCCGAGGCCCTGCTGATGGACACCATCGAGGATCCGGATTTTGTTCATGAGCTGATGAAATTTGCGACCGAAGTGGTTCGCATCATGGGCGACACCTTGATCGAGGCCGGTTTTACGCCCTCCCTGGGGGAGGCGGCCGCCTCCTGCAGCCTCATATCACCGCATATCTATCAGGAATTCATCAAACCGCATCACAAAGAACTCTGCAGCTATTTTCGCTCCAAAAAACGTTTTATGTCGCTTCACATCTGCGGCAAAATCGATCCCATCATGGATGATATTCTCGACACCGGTATTTTTCTTTTCAGCCTCGATTCCGGATCATCCCTGGAAAAATTACATCAGGTAGCGGGAGACAAGCTGGTCATCATGGGCAATGTGCCCACCACCCATTTCAGCAGCGGAAGCCGCGAGGAAATGGAAGCCTCCATCCGCCAGTGCATTGACACTGCCGCCGGCGACGGCGGCTATATCCTGGCATCGGGCTGCGAAATTCCACTCAATTCTACCGAAGATCGAATCGACCACTTTTTTGAATACAGCCGGCAATACGGCAGGAAGTTTTTGGAAAGGAAAGGTTCAGAGGTTCAAGGTTCCTAGGTTCAGAGGTTAGGCGGTTCAAGGTTCAAAAGTTCAAGGTTCAAAGGTTCATAGGTTCGAGGATTTCGGTTTTTTGATTTGACCTGAATATGGTGCTTGTTGACTAAAAAAGTTCATTCATTTTCTATTTCTAAATGGCCGGCCGTTTTTGTGTCGCCGACCGGGTTGTTCTCGAATATCGAATATCGAGCAAGAAATATCATATGAACTTTAAACTTCTGAGCCCGAAACCTTTGAATCCTGAACCTTGAACCTTTGACCATTAGCCTTTGTCCTTTAACCTTACACCCTATACCTTACACCTTAAACCAAATCTCTATGAACCCTGAACCTAAGGCCCCTTACCGCTGGGTGATGCTGACCCTGCTGTGCCTGCTCTATATCTGCTTTGGCATTGTGGCCCGGTCCATATTTCCGCTGGTTACACCGATCCTGTCAGATCTTGGGTTATCTTACTCCCAGATGGGCCTCATACTGGGATCATGGCAGATGACCTATATTGTTGCCGCCCTGGTTGCCGGAACCATTCTGGACCGGTGGGGTGTCCGCAAATCCATTTTTGCCGGTGCAGTGGTCATCGGACTGTCGGCATCGTTACGCTATTTTTCCAGCGGCTTTACTTCCATGTTGATTGCGGTTGCATTGTTTGGACTCGGTGGTCCGATGATATCCATTGGGGGGCCCAAAACAATCTCGCATTGGTTTGACGGGCCAAGTCGTGGGTCGGCCATGGGGATCTACACTGCAGGCAATTGGGTGGGAGGACTCCTTGCGCTGGCCTTGACCAACAGCCTGGTCATGCCATTGGTGAACAACAGCTGGCGGCGTGCGTTCGTAGTTTATGGGATGACGACATTTACGATCGCGTTGTTGTGGCTGATTTTGGCCAAAGGAGACAAACCCGGCGAACGATCTCAGGGGTTGGGCATTATCGACGTTTTCATCAATCTCGTCAATATCGGAAATGTCCGGATATTGCTGGTCATGGGCCTGCTGGCGTTTGCCATAAGCCATGGTTTTTCGAGTTGGCTTCCCAAAATACTGGAAGACAGCGGAATGTCAGCATCTCTGGCCGGCTGGGCCGCAGCCATTTCAATCGCAGCAGGCATTCCGTCCATTCTCATAATCCCGTCCACGGTGCCGCCCTCCTTCAGGGGGCGCATCGTGGCAATCTTCGCAGTGTTGACCGCCGTCAATCTTGTGCTGGTGATGGTGGTATCCGGCTACACCCTTTACATCAATCTTGCAATCCTGGGCTTTATCAGTGCGCCTTTTATGGCAATGCTGCTGCTCATCCTGATGGACATTCCGGGAGTGGAAGCCCGTCATATGGGATCAGCCGGCGGCATGTTTTTCTGCGTGGCGGAAATCGGCGGGTTTACGGGTCCCTTCATCATGGGAATTCTGGTGGATACAACCGGAACTTTTGTAACAGGAGCATGGTTTCTGGCCAGCTTGTGCCTGGCAATGGCCGGATTAGCTGCTTTGATAACCCAACGGCAGGTATCAAATTAAATTCTTACCAGGCGTGACCATCGCATACCGATTCGGGTAAATCACCCATCGTGTCAACAAGGCCCTCCATGCCACATAATTATATATAATAGTACATATTAATTGTAAAACCCAATTCGTATCTTGGGTTTTCGGGACTTTTTATTCGCCACCGTCGGCGGATCAGGTTTGGGGTAAGGATAATCAAACAGCCGCTTTCTCACCATCCAACACCTTCCGAATGGTTTCAGCAATATGGTGTCTGAGAATTGGTTTATTGACAAAGGCCCTTATGCCCTGGGCGATTGCGGTGTTTTCGTCAATCGTGGCACTGAAACCGGTGCAGAGGATTATTGGAATGTCGGGCTTTATTTTCAAGAGTTCCCTGGCCAGCCGGTCACCGTTTAATTTGGGCATCGTCAAATCCGTAAGGACCAGATCAAAGTGAGCGGGATTTTCCCTGAACCGCTCCAAAGCTTCAGTGCTGCTGGTAACTCCGGTCACCTTGTAACCAAACGATCCCAGCATGGTAACACCAAGTTTCACCAGGGGTTCTTCATCATCGACAAACAGGATACTTTCGGTGCCCCCGGTGAGTGCCTTTCCACACTTTGTGGGATGTGCGGGCTGTTTTTTAATGGCCGGCAAGAAAATAATGAATATGGATCCCTTACCGGGATTGCTGTAGACAGTGATGGTGCCACCGTGGCTTTTTACAATCCCATGGACCACGGCCAGCCCCATGCCGGTCCCTTCGCCTCGACCCTTGGTCGTAAAAAAGGGATCGAAAATTCGCTCAACCAGATCAGAAGACATTCCATGGCCGTTGTCGCTGACCGACAATTTAACGTGGGTACCCGGCTGCAAATCCGGATAGCGGCCGGTGAATTCAGAATCAAGCTCCACGGTTTCCAAACCGAGTTCCAAAATGCCTCCATTGCTTTGCATGGCTTGCCCGGCATTCGTGCATAAATTCATAATGACTTGGTGGATTTGGGTGGGATCAGCCATCACGCTGGGAGCACCTTTAATTTTTTGGCGTATTTCTATGGACGTGGGCAAAGAGGCACGCATAAATTTTACGACCTCCTTGACCATGGGATGCAACTCGACCGGCATAAATTCCTGCTCACCCTGGCGGCTGAAGGCCAGAATGTGCCTGACTAAATCACGGGCCCGCTCACTGGCTTTCAAAACGCTTCGCAGGCTGCCATGTAAGGCTGTCCCGGGTTTCGTTTCTACCAGAGACAGTTCGGTGTAGCCGAAAATTGCGGACAGGATATTATTGAAGTCATGGGCGATTCCGCCGGCCAACGTCCCGATTGATTCCATTTTATAGGCCTGCCTGAGTTTCTTTTCAAGATCCCTCATTTCAGTAATATCTGTGGAGATCCCGCCCACGGCACTGACTGAACCGGCTTGATTAAAAAGTGGGAATTTGATTGAAATATACTCATGGCGTCCATCTGACAGGTCCACATACTCGGTGAAGGTTCCCGCTTCTCCTTTAGCAACTACCGCCCTGTCGTTTTCCAGGTGCTGTTCCGCAACGGTTTCAGGGAAAATGTCACTCGGTAAACGGCCAATTATCCGTTCCCGATCAATTTGAACGATTTCACAGAACCGCTTATTTACAAGCGTGAATCGGCCTGACAGTTCTTTCACATAGATTACATTGCGGGTGTTGTTAATGATGGAATCGAGGAGTTTTTGAGAACGCTTATGCTCGTTGATTTCCTTTTCAAGCTGTTGGGTCCGCTCATACACCCGCAGTTCCAGTTCAGCCTGGTGTGCCTCATTTAACCGACGTTGGCGCCGTTCTTCGAAAATGACCCCCAGCATATGGCTCAAATTTTCTAGATAGGGAATGTAAGGCGTGAAAAGATCCGGATCGCAAATCTCAAACAAGATCTCGCCGTATGCGATATTTCTAAATTTCAGGGGAAACCAGCCTAACGGTTTCCGGGGTTCTTCCGAGAGCTGCGCGTCGGCGGCATGTTGCTCGAATGCACGGTAATTGACTTTTTTCGCTCCGGGCACAATCTCCAACCCCCGGCACACAAAACTCAGGATTGATTTTTGATCGGGCAGATGCGCGACCATGCCCTGGATGAGGGCGATCTGCCCCAGCGTTTCTGCGGAAAGCGGCATTGCTGCTTGCATTGGATTTTGACCTATTTACTGTAAAAACTCTTCCGGCGGAATAAAAAACGGGTTGTGAACCACAGCGCCCCGGACCACCATATGGGGGTGAACTTTTAAGATGTCCATAATGGTTGCGCCATCAAAGGCATTCGCATCATATTGACATACGGAAGTAACGGGGAACTTTTTCAGCAATAGGCTTACCCTGGATTCGTACTCAATCAGCCTTTCACCTCCCGGAAGATCCTGTACTTCGGGCGTCATTTCACCAATGACACGCGCTGCCGTAAACCCCGACGCGATTGACTCCTGGTAAAAATCCGCCAGAAGCTCAAACATCCGTTCAGGATCGAAGCGGTTGTCCTTGAAATATACCTCCCGGGTACCCGATAAAGAAATTGCGTCATTCCGGCATAATTCAGCGAAGGACAAATCATTCTGGTTCAAAAACTCTTCCATCGCCGTCTCGTCAATTTTTTCAGAAAAACAAGCCGCACGTTCTCCTGATTGCAGGCCACTCAGCATGTACTGAAGCAATGATTGATTGCGTTCTTCGTCATCGGTGAAGATCTGGCAAATGTGTGTACCAGCGAGGATTTTGTCCTCGGTAAAACCAAGCGAAATCAATGGAATAGAGTTGGTCATGGCATGGTCCTCCGATTTTTTTATATTGATGGTGTCTTGTTCACGGCCTCGCCCTATTTTGTCGGGAGCCTCAAAAACGTGCAATTGGGGTGATTGAATTTTGGAACTTATTTTAGTTCCGATAAATATAATCATAATGGCATTTATTTGGATTGTCAGCTTTTGAGACCAGCATGGAGTGGGGAATTGGAGGGAAGTGCACGAATATGATTTAGCTTTTCCAAGTTGTCAAGTATAACTGCCACTATGTGCAGTCTATAGTTTTTCAAATTCAAATGTCAAGGAATTAGTGGACTGAAATAGTTCTGAAAAAGAGCCGAGCGTTACGCGGCGACCGGGTACCGCGCAGCGGGGAATTATTAATGATTCCCCCACCCGCGCAGCCCCCAGCGCAACGACATTAATGCCAACCCAGTTAAACCGGCCGATAGCATGCATGTCGCAACGATGCCCCCGGTAAGCCAGACCGGTCCTCCGCTCAGGGCGCCGACAATTCTTCCCAGGCCGGCGGCGGCAAAGAAACCGGCAATGATGGTCGCCCGCATCTCCGGTCGCAATTCGGTGCAAAGGGCCACACTGGAAATAATGGTGAATTCGAAAACCAAAAAATGGACAAAGAGCCCGGCCAGCGCCAGATAAAAGGACAGGCTGATATACGGCAGCAGCATATAGGTCACGATGCCAATCATGACCCCTAAAGTGACGGCCCTCTTCAGGCCGATACGATCGGACGCGGTTGCCACCATAATCTCACCGACCAATTCGGCAATGCCGATGACGCCCGTCCCCAGCCCGAGTGCCACGATGCCCACCTCAAAGGCTTTTTCGAGCCAGGCTCCGTAAACCACGAAGAGATTGTCGATCGCGGCGCTGAAGAAGAAAACATAAGCCATGGCACCCAGTGCGGGTTTGTCGCGCACCAGAATTTGCAGCATCTCTTTGTATGAAGGCTCCGGACCCGCCTGGGTTTTAGCTTCTTGATTCCCAGGAAAGAATAAAGCCACCGCCAGAGCCCCCAGGATGCCGATAATTCCCATGGCAAAAAATGGTGCTCGCCAATCCACATTGTCTATGAGAAGCGCAATCAAGGGTATACCCAGAAGCGTACTTCCGGCCCAACTGATTTCCAGAAAACCGATGGCCGTGCCGCGGCGGCGGTATGGCACCCTCTCGCTGACATAGGCTTGAACCGCCGGGTCGAAAATAATTTTTCCCATACCTGCCAGAAACAGGGCGACAATCATAACGGCGTAATACGGCATAAACCCGCCGGCCAGCATGCCGATGCCCAGCAATACCATAGCCAAGATCATCATTTTGCGATACCCGATGCGATCGCTGATAGGGCCGACGACAAAACCCAGCAGGGAAGTCGCCCAGTTTACGGCAATGAGCGAGGTAATGGCCGTCAACGGCACCCTCAAGCCGCGGCTCAGGGCTGGGGCAAACGGATAGGCAAAACGCCGGGAGGTGCTGAGCACCAGACGACAAACTACCACAACGCCGATTTTTAGGATTAGTTGAGATCGGGTTTGGTTTTGCGTTATATTGTTTGCTGGTTGGGACATATCTGAAATTTTGAGGGGTTTAAAGGTATTCTCTTTTATCGATCGTAAGCCACCCGGATATAAAGAGGCACAGAGTGTTGCAAACTGATTACTGCATGTCAAGAGGAGTTTGGCATTGGATTCGATGTGCACTTTAGGAAGCTCAATTTGCGCTTCCTACCCCATATCCAGACAAAGAGGTGACGGAGTTATCACGAAAAATATTTCGTGTGCCAATCGAGGGGAATTCGCGACTTGATGATTCAGCTCAGGTGCCAGAGCAGGCATATACCCTCATATGAAAATACATATAATTCGAGGTCGTTTAGATATATGTTAACGGTTTGTGGGAGTGGCTTCGATTCGACTGAGCTCGTCGCAGGCCGGCCACGATTGCCAGGGTAATCGCGGTTAAAAACCGCTCCCACAATCTATGGTAGCGCTATGGGTTGATGGTAGTTTCATTCTCAATTGGACTGGACGTTTCGCGGCTAGCGGCAACGCTTGTATGAAACATCATCAATACCAGGGGTTAGGTTTCGATACCAGTGTCGGAATAAACACATCAGACAGTTTTTTGTAGGTTGGGTAGAGGAACGAAACCCAACAAAACCCTACAGGATATCAACCCAACCTACTATGGAAGCCGGAATTCAGCTTAATTGAGTCGGGCTTATTTTAGCAGATAGGCCCGTTACATTTTCAATGTTGATACACGACGGTATCATCGACAATCATTTGCCGATATATTTCGTTAAATAAACCCCTGGGCCGATTCACTCGGCCAATGTGCTGTACACCCAATTACGGGTTGTTCCGGTGTAATGCACCCGGTTGGCGGGGTCCTGAATCAAGAAAATCGCAAACAAATCTTTGCGGGGATCGATCCAGAAATAGGTTCCTGCCAAACCGCGCCACCAATAATCACCCAGGGTGCCGGGATAACGGGCGCCTTCGTCGGTAATGCGCACGGCAAAGCCAAGCCCGAAACCGTAAGCCTGGCCGGGATAGAAAAACCTGCGATCAACGCCTTCGGCGATGTGATTGCGGGTCATCAAGGCCAGTGTCTCCGGCTTTATGATGCGCACGCCTTCAAGGCTGCCGCGGTTGCGCAGCATCATAACAAAGCGCAGATAATCTTCCATGGTAGATGTCAGTCCGCCACCGCCTGAAAGCATTGGTTTTTTTTCGAGCATGTCGAAAAGCGGTTTGATCGGCTCTGCAAATCGATCGGCTTTGTCCGGGGTCTGGAAGAAAGCCGTATCCACCATCCCAAGGGGTTTAAATATCCTTTCTTCTAAGAATTTATCTAATGATTGACCGGATGCGATTTCGAGCACACGGCCCAGAACGTCAGTCGAACGGCTATAGTGCCACGCGGTTCCCGGCTCGAAACGCAGCGGCAAGCTTCCCAATCGCATTGCAAACTCATTCAATGAGATATCTCTCGAAGCGATTCCGGCCTCGATGTACATTTTACCAACATGGCCTTTGGGATCGAAGACACCATAGATCAAACCGGAAGTGTGGCGCATGAGGTCGAGAATGGTGATTGGATTCGAGGCGGGGCTCAGTTTGTCGCCAAACTCATGGACCTTCGAAGCCGTGAAAAAAGGAATGTAAGTCGAAAGCGGTTCTTCCAAACGCAGCCGGCCCTCTTCTACCAGTGTCATGGCGGCCACGCTGACGATGGGTTTGGTCATCGAATAAATGCGAAAGATAGTCTTGGAATGCATCGGCTTATCATCCTTGGGCCCCTGTTTGCCGGCGGCTTCAAAAAAGCCCACCTGCCCTTTCCGCGCGATCAACATTACCGCACCGGGCACCTTTCCGTCTGCAACATCCTTCTGCAAAGCTTGGCGTACCTCTTCCAGTTTCGTGGGGTTCAAACCAATCGAGGCGGGATCGACCGTTGCGATGTCGGCAGAAACAGCTGTAGCAGTAATTGCCAAGGCCAAAGCAATCAATACGGTCAGGGTTCGATGGTTCATTCCGGTGAGCTTCAAGTTTAACTTTAGCTTCATACTCCACCTCCTATTATTGCAGGTTAGAAAATGAGGAAGGGTCACGGGAATCTCAACCAGCACAAAGGAATGCCGGATCAATGCCCTTCCAAGAGAATCCTTTTTATTCGCAGAATCGGTAAATCGGACTTTGGCAACCGCCCTGGCATCAGTCGTCAAGCAGTTATGAGTCAAAACAACGTTTTATGTGGTTGTGAAAAAGTTTTCTAAAATGAAACAAAAATTCGGAGTTAGGCAGAGACAAAAAAGGGGTAGCAAAACTAATAATAAAATTATAGTGACTGCTTTCGAAATAAAGTGTTATGCAAAAAAGTATTAGATGTCAACTTTTTTCCATCGTTCTCGATGAAAATAGTAATACAACAGCACAGCCAATGATAACCGTTAACAATATGGGTGTTGTTGGCTATTTGGAAACTTTTTAGGAAAACATTGATATCATTCCGGAAGCCTGATATTGATAAGGTCATGTATAGAATCCGATAATCGCTTCTCAACCCCTTGGCAATAGACATCGATCACGTCATATCGTCAAAATAAAATTCCAACAGGAGATCCATCGATGCCCATGATGACCGCCGAGCAATATGAAGAAAGCCTCCGACGTTTAAATCTGGAGGTATACATGTTTGGTAAAAAATTGGAAAATGTTGTGGATGATCCCATCATCCGACCGTCGATGCTGGCGGTGGCCAAAACCTACGACATGGCCCAACGCCCCGAGCATGAAGACCTGATGACCGCCACGTCGCATATCAGCGGCCAAAAAATCAACCGCTTCACCCATATCCATCAAAGCGTCGACGACCTGGTCAAAAAAAGCAAAATGGGCCGTCTGCTGGGACGGGAAACCGGGTGCTGTTTTCAACGCTGCGTGGGCATGGACGCCCTGAACGCCTTGTCGATTGTCACTTACAACATGGACCGGAAGCTGGACACCGATTACAATCAGCGTTTTTTGAAATATCTCGCCTATGTCCAGGAAAACGATTTCACCTGCGACGGCGCTATGACCGATCCCAAGGGAGACCGCAGCCTGCCGCCGCACAAGCAGCCGGATCCGGACCACTACCTGCACATTGTCGAAGAAAGAGAGGACGGCATCGTCGTGCGCGGCGCCAAGGCCCATCAGACCGGTGCCGTCAACTCCCATGAAATCATCGTCATGCCCACCATCGCCATGCGGGAGGCAGACCGGGATTATGCCGTATCATTTGCCCTACCGGCCGATGCGGAAGGAATTGTCTACATCATGGGACGCCAGTCCTGCGATACCCGCAAACTCGAAGACGGCATGCTGGACCGCGGCAACATTTTTTTCGGCGGGCACGAAGCCCTGGTGGTTTTCGATGACGTGTTTGTCCCCTGGGAGCGCGTGTTTATGTTCCGGGAATTCGAATTCGTCGGACAGCTGGTGGAAAAATTTGCCGCTTATCACCGGCAAAGCTATGCCTGTAAAGTCGGCGTGGGCGACGTGCTGATCGGGGCCTCACAAACCGCCGCCGAGTATAACAATGTGGCCGGGGCTTCGCATGTCAAAGACAAAATCATCGAAATGAATCACTTAAACGAGACCCTGTATTGCGGCTGCATTGCCTGTGCCTCGGAAGGTTTCAAGGAAGACTGCGGGACTTATTCCGTCAATTCTCTGCTGGCCAACATCCACAAGCAAAACGTGACCCGCTTTCCCTATGATATTTCCCGCATTGCCCAGGATATCGCCGGCGGTTTGATGGTCACCCTGCCCTCCGAGCAGGATTTGAAATCACCGGAAACCGGCAAATGGCTGGAGAAATATTATACGGCGAGCTGCGAAGTGCCGACCATCAACCGCATGCGCATTTTAAGATTGATAGAAAACATGACCCTGGGCACCGCGGCCGTCGGCTATCTGACCGAATCCATGCACGGAGCCGGTTCGCCGCAGGCCCAGCGGATTATGATTGCGCGTCTGGTCAATATGGCGGAGAAGAAGCGGGCGGCCAAGAAGCTTTCGGGAATTGACGAGGAACCTTAAATAAATTTTGGATTTTAGATTTTGGATCTTGGATTTATGGTATTCTGTCGATTTAAAAATAGCCTGAGCAGTTCCGCTGCGCCAATTTGGTTAATAATGCTAATGCCAAAAGCGATTCTATGCGTCAAGAAGGTTTGGTAATAAATTCGTCGTAACATCGAAAGTTTGTCTTTCATCTATATCGAAAACAGATTGAGCAACATGGCAGCTGTAGTTTAGGCGAGGAATTTCGCTGGTGATCAGAGTAGCAATCAAATACTGCGGGGGATGCAATCCGGGTTATGACCGGGTTGCGTTGGCAGACTTTGTCAAAAACAGCCTCCACGGGCGGGTTGAATTCGTGGCCCCGCACGACAAAGATATCGATCTGGTCCTGGCAATCGAAGGCTGCAAAACTTGCTGTGCCGATTTAAGTGCCTTCCAAGGCAAATCGGTTCATTTTATCACGCAAATCGAAGATGCCGGGAAGTTTCTGCAAAAAATTTTAAACCAGCGCTGAGAAGTAATGCCTTAAATGACTTCAATATATTGCCAACCCAAATCGCCGGCGATTCTGACTTTATTACGCTGTTATCAGTGATTTATAAAAATCGATTTAAATCCTTCCAAGCCAATAACCAATAACATATAACGAATAACTCTCAATTGGGTTTTCGGCCTCATGCCAACGGCGGGGGCGGGGGCGGCAGCTCGCCTCGTTCGAGTGCTTCCCGGGCGGCTTTGACCGGTATGCCGGCCTCGCATGGTACAGCGACCTGGCACAATCCGCAGCCATAACCCTGGAACTTGTAGGTCTCTTTGACGTACTCCCGTGAGCGGACCAGATGTTGCCGACATTTCTCCTTGTCGTGGCCGGCCTCGGTAATTGCCCGCACGGGGCAGCGGTCGATGCATTTGCCGCAGGTTCCGTTGTCGAAAAACAGGCAATAGGCCCGATGGTCGGCATAAGGCCGGGGAGTCGGCTCGACGGACAGCCTGGCAACCACCGATCCCACCCGCATGGCCTTGCCCCGGGCCGTGATCAGTCCGTCGCAGAGGCCGAAGGTGCCAAGCCCGGCAGCGTGGGCCGCATGGCGTTCAGACCAGGAAGAGGCATAGGAAAAGCGCTGTGAATTGACGATGGTCCAGTTGGATACCAGCATCGGCGCCACGGCCGGGTGGCCGGCCTCCCGCAGGCTATGGGCCACGTGCTGGCGCAAGGCGACATTAAACGCCTCGCCGTAGATCCGGATCCGGGCCCATTCTTCGGCCGGATACTTCTTCACCTTGCGGTTGGCCTTGCGCACCGCCTCGCGCTGGGGCAGCACCCATGAAATCACGGTCAGCTCTTCGGGGCCGGCGGGAGTTTGCGGACAGTGTTGATTGTAGACCTCCCACGGGGTCCAGTGAAAGGCTCCGACATATTCTTTGTACTGCTGCCAGATCTGGTCCGAACCGGCCGCAAACCCAACCAGGGCATCGTCCCAGGCCGGATCCGCGGTTTCATTTTGCATGGTGTTTTCGGATGAAGTCGCAATGAAGTCATGAATCTTGCCTTTTATCCAATCCCCGGATATATCGGTGCGTTTTCCCATTAAAGCCTCCCTTGATAATTGAAGATTGAAGACTGAAGATTGAAGATTTGTGGAGTCGCTTCAAACTTCGCCTTCGGCTACGACCCGACACGTCGCTCAGTCATTTATATAAAAATCGTCCGAATACTTTGCTTCGATCGTTTTATGTTGGGTGTTCGAAGCTCACTAGTCTCCAATTCAAATTGACAAACCACTTAACTTTGAACCCCGGAACCATGTACCTTAAACCTTTGAACCTCGGAATCTCAGTCCCTCAATTCCTAAATTCCTTAATTCCTCAATTACCCATTTTCGAGATCTCTCAATTCGAATCAGCATTCAATCCGCAATCCGAAATCCGAAATCCGCAATCACAAAAGCATTTCTATCAAATGCGGGCCCGGTTCTTCCAATGCTTTTTTAAGTTCCTTTGCCAGATCCTCGCAGCGATCCACGGAAACTGCCGGCACACCCATTCCCTGGCTGATCTGCACCCAGTCGATATCCGGATTTCCCAAATCCGTCAAAGCCCGGGCATTGGGACCGGGCGTTGTAACGTCGGCCCGGGCAAATTCAATTTTCAGGATGTTGTAGCTGCGGTTGGCACAAATAAGGGTCGTAATGTTTAATGATTCGCGGGCCTGCATCCACAGCGCCTGCAAGGTGTACATGGCACTGCCGTCAGCCTGGAAATTGATCACCGGCCGCTCGGGACAGGCAATGGCAGCGCCGACGGCGCATGGCATGCCATAGCCAATGGCGCCGCCGGGCAGGGCCATCATAGTATGAGGCGGCGCAGTCACGGCCAGCGGCAGGTAGGCCGCACCGGATGTGACCGACTCGTTGACGATGATTGCATCCTCGGGCTGCAGGGCCGCCAGGATCACGCCCGCATGATTGGCCGTTAACTTCCCGCTGGGTATTTCGGGCCGGTCAATGTCAGCACTACCGCCGCCGGGCGCAGCCGGTGCATCCAGAGCGTCCGCCAGATCCCCCAGGGCTTGCGGCAGGCTTTTGCTATCCGCTTTCATCCGAATGATATGCTGGGTATCGTTGAGCAACCGGCTGGGATAGCCCTGCCAGCCAAAAAAGGTGACCGGCTCATCGGAGCCTGCCAACACGATCGTCTCGTAGGTGGACAACAACTCCAGGGCTTGCCGGGGAAAATACGGTATGACTTCAGTTGGAGGAATTCCCATCCCCCGTTCGATGCGGGCCGGGGCGCGCTCCGATAAAAGATCGCAGCCCGTGGCGGCTTTTATTCTGGCGGCGGCCAGCAGGCCTTTTTTGCGCAGGGCCCATCCGCCAAGGATCAGGGCTGATTTCCGTCGGGTGTGCAGCGACTCTGCCGCCCGGTTGATGGATTCGGCGTCTATGGTCGTCCCGTAAATGATCGGTTGCCGGATGCCGGGATAAGCGCATTCCGACCATTGGATATCACTGGGTACGATCAACGTTGCGATCTGTCCCGAGGATGCAGCGGCAATGGCGTCGGCCGTATCCTGGGATAGCGCGTCGGTGGATGAACAGGTGCGCTGCCATGCGGAAACGGGTTCGGCCAGCGCTTCGATATCCATGGTCAGCGGCGCATTGACGGCACGGTGCCAGGTGGCGTGCTCGCCGATCACGTTGACGATCGGGGTCCCGCCCTTGGCGGCATTGTGCAGGTTGGCAATCCCGTTGCCGAGCCCGGGTCCCAGATGAAGCAGCGTCATGGCCGGCTTGTCCGCCATGCGCCCGTAGCCGTCAGCGGCCCCGGTGCAGCAGCCTTCGAACAGCCCCAGATAGGGCCGTATTCCCTCCTTGGAATCAAAGGCGCACACCAGCGGCATTTCAGTCGTACCGGGGTTGGTAAAGCAAACCTCGATTCCGGCGGTGATTGCGGTTTTAACTAGTATTTCTGCGCCAGTCATTTTATTCCCTTCCTACTATTGATATCCCTTTTTGGTGGTTTGCGTTTTAAAGTCGGCCGAGAAGACGCACAAAAAGGTTTCAGGTGTCAGGTGTCGGGTGTCAGGAACCCCAAGAAGAAGCAAAGACTTAGGGTAAAACACAGATTCAGTTTAACCTGTCTGCATGCCGCTTTCGTTGTTATCTTTAAGCTTCTTTTTTCTGCAACCGACTTTATTTCCACGTCCCTTCGGTGCATGGCTTAAAGAGTTTTTCATGCTCGCTCTAAGTTGGCAAGTGAAAATATATCAGCAGTGCTGACACCTGAAACCTGACACCTGAAACCTTTGGTACTCAGTCCTTTACCGCAAATCTCTATGATTCGATGATAATTGTTGCATCCACAGCCACCGGTATTCCCTCGCTGACGATCAGAGGATTAATATCGATTTCTTTTATCTTTTCAAAGGCTACTCCCAGGTCGCCAAGCCGCACCAGGATATCGGCCAGTTTATCCCGGTCCAAAGGTGGAGATCCGCGAAAGCCGTTCAACAGTTTTTGGGTTTTCAGGCGAGCGATTAGGGCCAGGGCTTCGGACTTGTTCAGGGGTGCCGCGGCAAAAACACTGTCCGCCATCACTTCAGCCAGAATGCCCCCGAAACCGCACATCACACAGGGGCCGAATTGGGAATCCCGGATCAAGCCGGCAATGAGTTCCGGTTCGCCCGCAATCTGTTTTTGAATTAAGACGGTTCCGACATTGGCCATTTTTTTCTGAAACTCATTAAATGTCTTACCGGCATCCTCAGGGGTGGCGATTCCGGTGCGCACCAGGCCCAATTCGGTCTTGTGTATTTCTCCGGGCAATAGCCCTTTCACTACAACGGGAAAGCCGATTTCGCCGGCAATCTGACCGGCTTCACTGGCTGATGATACCATTGTGTCGTCAACGACCGGTATCTCGCACAGAGACAGTAATTGTTTGGATTGGAATTCATCAAGGATTTCGCCGGCATTTGCCACCAGATGATTCAACCGGTCCCCGACGGAGGCCGCTACGGTCCATTCTGTCTTGCCGGCGCTGTGAACGGCCGGTTTTTCCCTTAACAACACTGCGGCCATGCATTCGACGGCCCGATACAATTCACCAAAAACGGGTAGTCCATATTCCCTGGCGTTCATTTGAAAGCGATGGGCCTCGTTTCGATTTCCCATTAACCAGCCAAACAATGGTTTGCCGGTTTGCCGGGCCATCTCAACCGGAGCCGACATATCAATCCATGACGCCGCGCCGCCGACGAAACTGTGAAACAGAATTGCATCGACGTTGGGATCGGCAAAGACCGCCTCAAAGGCGCATTGGTAGGCTTTTTTTCGCCCATGGCGTTCAACCGCCGGCCAGAGATCGACCGGATTGGATGCCGGCATCCAGACCGGGAAGATCTGCTTCAGACGATCAACCGTCGAGCCGTCGAGCTCGGCCACGGATAAGCCCAGCTGCTCGATGAAATCCGCCGAAACGATCCCGGCCGCACCGCTCATGGTCAGCACAGCTACGCGTCGGCTGTCTTTTACCTGAATTGCGGGGTAATCCGCCAGGGTTCGGCAGAGGTCCATCATCTGCTTGAAATCAAAGGCCTCGATCACCCCGACCTGGGCCAACGCACAGTTTATTACCGCCCCGTTGCCGGCCAGACTGGCGGTATGACTCATGGCCGCCTCGGCCCCTTTTTGGCTCTTGCCGCCCCTGAGCACCACGATGGGTTTTTGCGACGTCCGGCAAAGATCCATGAACCGGCGTCCATCCGGGATCGATTCGAGGTAAAGGCCGATGGTGCCGGTGTCGGGATCATCGATCAGGTACTCCAGGATGTCGCATTCATTGATATCCGCTTTGTTACCGATGGAGCAGGCCTTGCTGATACCCATGATCCCGTTGCTCATGATGTCGATCAGAAATCCGGCAGAAAGCATGCCGCTTTGCACGACCAGGGACACACTGCCCGTGGTCAGACCTTTTTCCCAGATCGCCGGCAAGACAAAGGAAAAAACATAATTATGCACGGTATCCACCAGCCCCATGCAATTGGGTCCCCAAATTCTTATACCCGTTTTGCGGCTGATCGCCAGGATCTCGTCCTGCAGCTTTTGGCCTTCAATGCCGCTTTCTGCAAATCCGCCGGATTCAATCATGGCGCCTTTGATGCCGCGTTCGGTGCATTCGCGCAAAACTTGGGGAACCCGGGATGCCGGTACAAAGATGATGGCGAGATCCACCGGGTCAGGCACATCCAGCACCGATGAAAAGCATGACAGACCATCGATCTCACGGTAGGCGGGATTTACCGGGTAAATCCCGCCTTTAAAGCCTTTGATCAAATTATGGAGAATGAAATAGCCGCCTTTGGCCGGGTTGGCCGAAGCTCCAATTACTGCGACACTCCGGGGTTTGAAGAAAAAATGCATAATTTTTTGTCCCCAAAATCTATTCAAACTGCGAAAAATCCGGTTTACGCCGCTCGAAAAATGCGCGGAAGGCCTCATCGGATTCCCCTGATTTCAGCCTTTCCGAGAACTGCTCACGCTCGACAATCATCGTCGCTTCAACTTGTTGATGAATAGGCCTCTTGATGAGCGCTTTGGTGACACGGACGGAAGCCGGGGGCAGTTGGGTCAGCTTTTGAGCCTGGGTCAAGGCCCGGTCGATGAACTCCGCATCCGGGTATACTGCATTGACCAATCCGATTTCGCGAGCTTTGGCTGCTGAAAACGGTTCGCCTAACAGCAGTAGCTCAGATGCCTGTTTGTGTCCGACTAATTTGGGCAGCAGATAACTGGATCCGGCCTCAGGACAAAGCCCGAGCCCCACGAACGGCAGTATGAATTTTGCGCTTTCGCCCGCATATACCAGATCGCAGTGAAGCAGCATAGTCGTTCCCACCCCCACGGCCACTCCGCCAACCGCGGCCACAATGGGTTTCCTTGCCCGGCTAATGGCCGCCAAAAAATTACTGACATCCTTATTATCGCCATCCTGCCGGAACGCCTGAAAATCTCTCAGGTCATTGCCGGCCGTAAAACAATCGGCCGTCCCGTGCAGAAAAACGACCCGGATGCCGTTGTCATCGTCCGCCCGGGCGATGGCTGCCGCCAGCGCCGCATACATAGCCCGGGTCAGGGCATTTTTCTTCTTCGTCCGGTTTATTTCAATGCGCATAATCCGATCGCGGACTTCGGTCACGATCTCGCTGCATGAGTTGTCATTGTTCATATCCATTGTCCTTGTGGCGTACCAGTAGGTTTCAGGTGTCAGGTTTCGGGTGTCAGGGAACCGAGCTGGTAAATCCTGACACCTGAACACTGACACCTGAAACCTTCCGTAACTTACAACATGTTGTCAGTAAAAAGGCCCCAACGGCCTAAAAAGGTTCTATTCCGTATTTTGGTGTCTTTCGTGTAATTCGTTTATTTCGTGGTTCATGCCTTTTCAATCCGCAATCCAAAATCCGCAATCGAATCATTCACACTTTTCCCAAATCATCGAATACCCCTGCCCCCGCCCGACACACATGGTGCTCAGTCCGTAGCGTGCATCCGGGCTTTCCCGGAACAGGCCGTTTAAAAATGCTATCAGGCGCGGTCCCGACGCAGCCAATGGATGACCGTAGGCGATAGCGCCGCCCCATTTATTAACCCGGGGGTCGTCGTCTTTCAGACCGAACTGCTCCAGAAAATACAGGGCCTGCACGGCAAATGCTTCATTGATTTCGATGATATCGATGTCATCCAGGGTCAGGCCGGCCTTGTGGAGTGCCTTTTCCGTAGCCGGAACCGGTGCGATCCCCATAACCGTTGGATCCACACCAGCCACCGCCGACGACACCCAGCGCATTTTCGGCTGCAGACCGAGCTCGCCTGCTTTGGCCCGGCTCATCAACAGCACCGCCGCCGCGCCGTCATTCAAACCCGAGGCATTTCCGGCGGTTACCCGACCATCCGGATCGCGAAAGGGCGTTTTCAAACCGGCCAATCCATCCATGGTCGTCCCCGGCCGGGGTTGTTGATCCGTGTCGGCCACCATCCGGGTGCCGTCTGCAAGCTCCACGTCTATGGGAATGATCATGTCCTTCATCTTGCCGGTGTTAATGGCGCTCTCGGTTTTGTCCTGGCAGGCTTTGGCATAGGCATCCGCCCGCGCTTTCGTCAATTCAGGATAGCGATCGTGAATATTTTCGGCCGTCATGCCCATGTTGAACGCAGACGGACCGCCCAACAGTTCCTCGGCCCGGGGATGCGGGTCACGCATAAATCCCATGGGCAGGTGTCCCAGATGTTCGACCCCTCCGGCTATCAAGCAGTCCGCCACGCCGCTGGCGATCTGGCTGACGCTGAATCCAACAGCAGTCAGTGCGCTGGCGCACATGCGGTCGATAGAGCAGCCCGGGCTCTCCCACCCCCACTCGGCCAGGATGGGAATCATCCGGCCGATGGTACCGCCCTGTTCCTTGATCTGATTGGTGACGCCCCAAATCGAGTCTTCAATCATTGCCGGTTGCAAATTCGGGTTGCGTGCCATAAGGGCCTTCAGCAGCGGCACACATAGATCTTCCGCCCGGGTGTTCCAAAACAGGCCTTTTTCCCCTGCTCGGCCAAAGGCCGTGCGCACGGCATCCACTACCACGACTTCGTTAAGTTGTCTTGTCAAATTGCACCTCCTATATAAGTTCTTAAAAAATACGGATCTATCAGCCTTAAAAGGGCTTTATTCATTAATGACCGGCAATTTGCTTAAAATGTAGGTTGGTTTGAGATCCGATCACCGGATGTTGGGTTTCGTTCCTCTACCCAACCTACCAAGAATGTCTGTCGTGGCTAGTTCAGCCCCAAGATCGAAATCCAACAATTAATTTGTAGTCGTTGTTGTTCACCCAATAACTAATAACAATTAACTGATAACTATATCTCTTTTTCAAACACAGCGGCAATCCCCAGTCCACCGCCGCCGCAGATGCATTCCAGTCCATAGCGCACCCCACGCCGTTGCATCTCATGCAGCAGGGTCACCAGCACCCGGATCCCGGTGGCCGCGATGGGATGCCCGAGTGATATTCCGGATCCGTTGACGTTCACCTTGCCGTAGTCATCCGGCCCCACGCCCATTTCTTTCAAATCAGCCAGAACCTGGGCCGCAAAAGCCTCCTGGATTTCAATCAAATCCACTTGCCTGATTTCAAGCCCAGCAGCCGCCAGGGCTTTTTCCACCGCAATTGGCACGGTTCTATAGGTGTGGCGGGGATCATCGCCGACGACCGCACAGGACTTGATTTGAGCCAGGGGGTCGATACCCATGGCGGCCGCTTTGCGCGCGCTGGTCACAATGACGGCGGCCGCCCCATCATTTTCGGTGGAGGAATTGCCGGCCGTGCAAACGCCTCCCAAAACGGGTTTGAGACGGCCTAACTTTTCCAGTGTGGTATCGGCCCGGGGGTTTTCGTCTTTGTCGAACAGCAGCGGATCACCCTTGCGCTGGGGTACGGGCACGGCAACAATTTCCTCGCCGAATTTACCGGATTCCATTGCGGCACAGGCTTTTTGGTGGCTTGCCAGGGACCATTGATCACAGGCTTGCCGCGATATATCTTCTTCTTTGGCGGCGGTTTCGGCCCAGGTCATCATGGCCGGCAGGACGCCGTATCTTTCTTCCGGCTGGGACATGACCCGGGCCCGCTGAATGCGATCAAAGAATTTCAAGCCCCAGATCGACATATCGCCGTGCCCCCGGGGCATGCCTTTGCTGCCACCGACCCCCCACTTGATACTGCCCGGCAGGTAGAACTCGGCATTGCTCATACTTTCCACCCCGCCGGCCACAATCGTCTCGGCCTGCCCGGACATGATCAGACTGGCTGCGAACCGCACCACATCCAACCCGGTGCAGCAACGACGATCGATGGTAAGGCCGGGAATTGACTCGGGCCAGCCGGCTTTCAGCAATCCCATCCGGGCGATATTGACATATTCACCGTTTTGGTAGGATTGTCCCATGATGACTTCATCCACCTGGTGGGGCTGGATACCCGCCCGTTTAACGACTGCTTGCATTATCAGGCTGGCCAGATCGTAGGCTTCAACGTTTTTAAGCGCGCCCATATAGCGCCCGACCGGGGTACGAACGGCACTGATGATGACGGGTTGGTTCATCGAATTTCTCCTTTTTAATTTCAATCGGAAAAATGAACTAAAATGATCTAAAATTATAAATGACTAAAATTGTGGTGTCGCTCCGCTCCGTCTTTTCTATGAACAGTCGGTGCATGGCGTTAAAGAATCCAGAATTAAAGTATTAGCGCTCATACACAAACAGCGGGATGCAAGCAAAAACTGCTTCCACCAATCCAATAGGTTTCAATCCTTTTAAGATGACAGAGCGAAGCGATACCACAAATCCGCAATCTGCATTCTGCAATCCGCAATCGAATTCCACCCTTCTGACACCCGAAACCTAATCTGCTTGCTGATTAACTCTCGGGCTTTGGATATCTGCTCAGTCATGAAAAGTTACACGCTGATTTTATCACCCTTCAACAGATTCCTGGAGATGACCAGACGCTGAATCTCACTGGTACCTTCATAAATGCGATACAATCGGACATCTCTCAAAAACATCTCGATTTGTGACCGGGTCAGATAACCCGCGTCACCAAACATGTCCATGGCGCGTTCGGCGATGCGGCTGGCCATTTCGGTGCAGAACAGCTTCACCATCGAAGCCTGATGGGTAACGTTGTTTCCGGTGTCCCGCAGCCGTGCGGTGTGATACAACATCTGCCGGGCGGCGAAAATTTCAGTGGCCATGTCTGCCAGGCTAAACAGCGCGACCTGCAGATCTGCTTTCGGTATTCCCGATTTGAGTTGATGATTGATGTGCGATGCACACCTGTCGAGCAATTTTTGAGACGCACCCAGGGCGCAGGCGCCCATCGTCAACCGTCCTTTATCGAGGACCCGCATGGCGGTCTTGAACCCGCTGCCGACCATGGGCATGCCGCCGATGACATTTTCGCGCGGGACGATGCAGTCGCGAAAGACGATTTCGTTCGTGTGAGAGCCTTTCAATCCCATTTTATTGTCCGGCGGGCCGACACTGAAACCGGGGAAGTTTTTCTCAATGATAAACGCGGTAAATCCGCCCCGGGCGCGTTTCTGTTCATCAGTTACCGCGATGGTAGTGAAAACCGAGGCACAGTCGCCGTTGGTAATGAACTGTTTGTTTCCGTTAAGGACCCAATGGTCATTTTCCAAAACCGCACTGCACTTAATGTTGGCGGCATCCGAGCCGGCATCCGCTTCAGTCAGGGCAAAGGCGGCGGTCCATTCACCGGAGGCTATCCGCGGCAGGTAGGTATTTCTTTGATCATCGGTACCGTCATACAATATTCCCATGGACCCGATGCTGTTGCTGGTGCCGATGCGCGAGCGGAAGCTGGCGTTGGTCTGGGTCAATGCCTCATATACCTTTATCTCTTCCAGGGTTGAAAGGCCCAACCCGCCGTATTCTTTAGGGATGGAAAGCCCGAAAAGTCCCAGTTCCCGCATCTTGTCCACGACATTATCGGGTATGTGTCCTTCCTTTTCGACCTGTGATGAAATCGGTTCCAGCTCTTTCTCAATAAATTCTTTGACGCGTTCGAATATATCGCTTTGATGAATGCGGCCTGGTTTCTCCATTCGTGAAAATACTCCAAAAAAATGAGCTAAAAATCAAATTGTCTAAAACTACCGAACTCCGCGATCGAATTCTCCCAACTTCCAAACACTTCATCTTAATAGGCGGGGATAAACCCCGCCACTACTTTTTGCCCCCCCGCCGACGCGGTATGACACATCTATCTTGGAAATTAAGGTGTGCCTCCTTCGCCGAAAGCCGAACACCGGTTCTTTCTCTAACCTTCTGATCTTCTCACCTTCTTACCTTCTATCTTTTCCTCCTCCGACCTTCTCAACTTCCCCACTTCTCATCTTCTTTCTGTCTTCTGCGTGCCGCGGCGTCTCGTGGGGTCGTAGCCCGAAGGGCGAAGCCCCAAGCTCGAAGAGCGAAGACGGGTCCTCTGACATCTATCGTCAGCCAATCCGCAATCCGAATTCCGCAATCCGCAATCAAATCATTCCGACTTCCGCATTCCGACTTCCCCCTTCCGCATTCCAACTTCCCACTTCCGCATTCCGCCTTCCTCCTTCCACATACCGCCCTCCCACTTCCGCATTCCGCCTTCCCACTTCCGCCTTCCCACTTCCGCCTTCCGACTTCAAAACGCCCTTTCCGGCATCTCGACGACTTCCCGGCCATCACGCATTGCGTTGTCCATGGTCGCCAGGGTGTGCGGCAGGGTAACATCGGCAAAGTAGGTCGCCTGCATGATTTTGCCGGTGTAGTAATCTTTCTGCCGACCGTTCTCCAGTGCGCGGGCCGCAATAACTGCCATATCCAACAGGCGCCAGGTGGTCGTCACGTCACCGAAGGCCATTAAGGCCGGGTAGGTGTTGGAGGCCCACTGCAGCGGATCGGAGCTCATCTGATCCCGCATGTGCGCTGCGACTGCCGTCAGCTTTTCAAGCACTTCAGACAAGGCGGCGACATGTTTTCCCAGCTGCGGGTGGTCCTGGTTCTCCCGACAAAATGTTTTGATCTCGTTACGAAACGCCTCGAAGGGTGCGCCATTGTTGAGGCGCATTTTACGGCCCATTAAATCCATGGACTGGATTCCGTTCGTGCCCTCATAAAGGGACATGATTTTGGCGTCTCGCAAATATTGTTCCAGGGGGTACTCTTTGCAGAAGCCATATCCGCCAAGGCACTGAATGGCGGTTTCACACACCCTGAAGCCCATATCCGAACAATAGGCTTTGATAATCGGGGTCATAAATTCCAACAAGTTGGCGAAGTGCTGCTTTTTTTCGTTATCCGATGATTCCAGGGCCAGATCCTGCCAGAAGGCGCCCGTATAAATCATGGACCGCATTCCATCCACCATGGCTTTCATCCACAGCAGCATGCGCCGGACATCCGGATGATCAACAATCGGCACATCGCCGGGCTTGCGGCCGGCGATATCACGGCCCTGGATCCGGCCTCTGGCGTATTCGAGGGCATTTTGATAGGCGGTGCCGGCCAGGGCCATGCCGCTCACCCCGGTGTTGATGCGGGCCGAATTCATCATCTGAAACATGTGTGCCAGACCCCGGTTCGCCTCACCGCACAAGTAGCCGATGCAGTCGTCATTATTGCCGAAATTCAGGGTGCAGGTCGGCGAGGCATGCAATCCCAGCTTATTCTCGACACCGCCGCACTGGACATCGTTGGATCCCGCGAGGGAGTTGTCCGGATTTAGCTTCATTTTCGGTACCACGAAAAGGGAGATCCCCTTGATACCGGCCGGTGCACCATCTATGCGTGCCAGAACCAGATGGATAATATTTTCCGCCAGATCATGATCGCCCCAGGAGATGAAAATTTTGCTGCCTTTGATTTTGTAGTGGTCGTCGACCGGATAGGCGGTTGTCTGCAGGGCTGCCAGATTGGATCCGGCATCGGCCTCGGTCAGGCACATGGTACCGGCCCAGGTGCCGTCAAACATTTTGGGGATGAAGCGGTCTTTGAGCGCCTTGGTGCCGAAGCTTTCGATCAGGTGCGCCGCCCCATGGGTCAGGCTCGGCGCCATGTTAAACGACTGGCAGGCACCGTACATCAGGTCATTGATGACAATGCGCATCATATTGGGAAAGCCCTGCCCGCCGTACTCGGGATCCCGCACCGCCGCCGTCCAACCGTCCTGTCCGTATTGCCTAAAGGCCGCCTTGAATTCCGGTGGGCAGCGAACATGGCCGTTTTCAAATTCGACGCCAAACTGCTCACCGATTTCCTGCAAGGGATCCACCACCCCCGTGGCAAATTTAAGGGCTTCTTTGATCAGCATATCGAAGGTCTTCTCATTGAGCCCCTGGTAACGATCCAACAAGCCCAGGGTTCCGTAGTTGAGTTGATCCTTTAAAATGAAAAATATGTCTTTCTGGTTGATTTTAAAATGAGGCATTTAACGCTCCTGATCTACTTAAAAAATTAGTCAATTGTCGTGTTCTTCCGACACCTCGTAGCAAGATGAAAAAGGTTTCAGGTGTCAGGTGTCAGGTGTCAGGTCTTAAAACCCTGGTTCTCAGTTATGAAACTTCAAAAGAGCAAATCGGTTTAATGTCAGAGCGCTTCGCATATCATAGGTTGGGTTGCGTCCCGTCGCAGGCAGGATTGGATTTCGTTTCACTCAATCCAACCCACCTTTTGCCAATAATATTTTCAGATGCGAAACCCAACAACGACTGTTATTGAGGCCACGGCCAGAAGTTTTTTTCCTTGATCTGACTGGACGCTCGCGGCCAGCGGCTGACACCTGACACCTGACACCTGACACCTGAAACCCAAGACCTTTGCTCACCGTCACCTTCGCTTTCAACGATATTAATCCGCTCGATTACTTAAGGTTTACCGAAGCTATGCAACCGACACGATCACCTTACCATAGCTTTTGCGGTTTTCAAGCAATTCCAGGGCCGCCGGCAATTCTGTGAATTCTATTTCGGAATGAATTATGGGCTTGATATCGCCTTGGTTGTACATTTGATACAGGCGTTCTTGCGTATCCTCGATCAGTTGCGGATTGTGGAGGCGGTAATTGCCCCACCACAACCCGATGACGGATATATTTTTTAGCAAAATTTTATTGGTGCGAATTTCGGGGATACGGCCGGAGGAAAATCCGATCACCAGGATGCGGCCTTCCCAGGCAATGCATTTGGTACTCTGGTCGAAGACATCGCCGCCGACGGGGTCGTAGACGACATTGACACCCTTGCCGGCTGTAATTTCGTCAACTGTTTCAACAAAACTCTCGCTGCGGTAGTCTACCAGAAATTCAGCGCCGCATTGACGGCAAATTTCCAGCTTTTCTGTACTCCCGGCAGTTGCGATGACCCTGGCCCCGAGAGCCTTTCCGATCTGGATGGCCGCGGTACCCACGCCTCCGGCTCCGCCATGGACCAGCAGAAATTCACCTTTGGTCAGGCCCGCTCGGTGGACGAGTGCAAAATAGGAAGTTTGATAAATCAGCTGAAAGGCCGCAGCGTCTTCATAGGCCATATCAGGCGGCAGCCGATAGGTCGCATTTGGCGGTGCAATCATATATTCCGCAAATGCGCCGGCATTGCTCGTCATGACGCGCTCACCTACTTTTAGAGGACAGCTGTCCCCCACCGCCACCACTTCTCCGGCCGCCTCCCCGCCGGGCACAAAGGGCAGCGGCGCCTTGACCTGATATTTACCGGCAATGGTGAGAAGGTCAAAAAAATTAATCCCAATGGCCTTAACTTTGATCAGGGCATCGGAACCCGCGATTCCGGGGCGTCCATGCTCCTCCAAAACGAGTTGTTCCCGGTAATGTCCAAATTTATGTACTGTCCAAGCCTGCATGGCGAACCCCTCTTTGATTGACTATTGAAGATTGAAAATTGAATATTTATGGTATCCTATCAATTTTAACGGCAGATTATTTGGCCTGTTTTTGATTACCTGTCCATCTGGTAATTGGGTGATATTTACAGACAGATATTGCACGTTAACTCCTTGTTTTATGAGTAGCAATAGATAATAACCAACAAATAAGATTGTAATCATGGATCAAAGCTTTCTCAAATAGCCACTAACACATTACAGAATTCGTACCATCAGTAAAGACAACGGCTTTGTAGGTCAATTCAAAAAGACAGAATTCCTTAAGTAATCAATAATCAATATTCAATTTTCATTTTCTGACGCTCGCCCACAGATAGCCGGTCATAACGGCGATCAGCGCGGCACCGACCAGATTCCACGTCAGTGCGTAGGGAACAGTCAATGGGATTCCGGCAAACAGGATCAATCTCTCATAGAGTTTCAGCTCCCGGAAGGCATACCCGCAGGCACTAGCGGCCAGGGCCCATATTCCCAGAAGAGACATCAAGAGGGCGTAAATCGCCTTAAGCGGATCGGCTGAAACCAGCAATATGTCCGGGCGGTAGATGAGATAAAACGGCGCCACGAATTTGGCAATACCAACCCGAAATCCGACCAGCGCGGTTTTGAATGGATCGGTGTCCGCAATTCCGGCGGCAGCGTAGGCAGCCAGGGCGACGGGCGGTGTAATGGTAGATATCACCGCATAGTAAAATACAAACATGTGTGCCGCCAGTTCCGGCACGCCCATTCGAACCAGCACCGGTGCAACGACGATGGCAACCAGTAGGTAGGCCGCTGTGGTGGTAATACCCATGCCCAAAAAGATAGACACAACCATGGCCAGCAACAGCAGAATCGGCAAACTGCCCTGGGCCAGTTCCACTAGCAGATATGAGATCTTCAGCCCCAATCCGGTCAAGGTGAGAACGCCGACCACTATTCCGGAGCAGGCACATGCGGCGGCAATGGGGAGCACGGCTTTGGCGCCCTTCTCCATAGCCAGCAGGATGGTTTTTATCCCCATGCGCGTGTCGCTTTTAACAGCGCTGATCAGAATTACCGCGATAATGGAGTAGAAGCCGGCTTTCATCGCGGTAAACCCCATGACCAGCATGGCGATAAGTATAATGATGGGAATCACCAGGTAACCGCTTTTCTTCAATACCGGCAACAGTTTGGGTAATTCCTCCTTCGGAAGCCCCTTAATGCCGTGCCGCTCGGCTTCAAAGTGCACAATAATGTAGACCGACAAAAAGGACAGCACGGCCGGCACAAAAGCAGCGATACAAATCGTCAAATACGGTTTGCCCACCACGCTGGCGATAATAAAAGCGGTCGCTCCCATCAGAGGGGGCATAATTTGTCCGCCGGTCGAGGCGGTCCCTTCGATGCCGGCGGCCAGCAGCGAGGGAAATCCCATTTTTTTCATCAACGGGATGGTTACCGAACCGGTGGTGACCACGTTGCCGACGGAACTGCCTGAGACGGATCCCATCGCCGCGCTGGACACAACTGAAATTTTAGCTGCCCCACCGGTCTTGTGGCCGGCGATGGCCATGGAAGCGTCCATAAAAAAGTCGCCGACACCGGAGTTTACCAAAAAAGCGGCAAAAATAACGAATACCGCGATAAATGTCGCCGACACGCCCAGCGGGATGGTGAATAACCCTTCCGTGCTTAAATAGGTGTAAGCAATGAAGCGGGAGACATCCATACCCGAATGGGAAAGGTAGGGGATGTCAATATAGGAACCCAGGAAACCATAAGCAATAAAGACCAACGTGATAATGGGCAGCGTCCACCCCATTATTCTGCGCGTCATGTCGATGACCAGGAAGATAAGCACAGTCCCGAGCACAATGTCCAGGTTCGTTGCAGCCCCGGCTCTTTCATAAAGGACATAGTAGATGACAAAAGCAATATTGCCGCAGCTGATCAGGGCCCCGATGGAATATGCAATATTGATGAAGGCCGACCATTTTCCGGATGTTTCTTTTTTTCGGACCGGGTAGAGGAAAAAGGTCAACAGCAGGGCAAAAGCCAGGTGGATGGAACGTTGCTGCAACGCCGGGAACCTTCCGAATCCCGCAGTGTATAGATGAAACCCTGCCATTGCAATGGCTGTCGCGGAAACGAAAAGCGCAAATTTGCCAGCGGAACCTTGTTTAATCATGGGATAACATCCTTTGCATCAAGTAGGCCGGACGCGATCGTTTAACGACGGTAATTTCGATCAGATCTCCACCCTCTGCAACATCGTACAGGGGCAGCCAGTTGCCGTTTATAAACAGCATGTGCCGGGAGACAGCTCCGGCATAAAAAGAATAGGCATCCATTTGCCGGTCATAGCCGGATATCTTCAGGGTGCCAGGGGCTATCAGCTCCGCTGTCTCCGACCGGTCGTAACCGGCATAGGGCGCCCGAAAGATGGTTTCCGTGAACCGGATTTTGTAGTCTTCGCCAACCACAAAATGGTCGGCGACCGGCAGATTTTCAACCGAGTTGATAAAAGCAATCCACAGGTTGTCCCCGGGCACGGCCGGCGCCTCATACACAGTATTGCCGTTGCTGATATCCTTGATGTTCAACAGATATACCGGAGAAAATAACCAGTAGACAAAAAATCCCACGGCAGGGATGACCACTGCCGCTAAAAGATATATTTTACGGCTGAGTATTCTTTTGACCACCGAAATTTTACCACTACAAAACTGGAGGTTTCAGGTGTCAGTGTTCAGGTTTCAGGATACGGCATGGAATTTTCCTGATACTTGTTTGAAACATCAAAAGTGAACCGTAGAATTCTAAAAATCCCCCCAGCCCCCTTTAGAAAAGGGGGAGCACCAAGTGGAATCGCTTAAGGCTTGGGGCTTCGCTCTTCGAGCTACGACCCCACAGAAATGTTTAAAAGCGAACCGCAGAACCGCAGAATATCGAATATTGAATGTCGAAGGGTGGAATCGCTGCGCTCAGTCTTTTTATAAAATAGACAGAATACATTCCTTCGACATTCGATATTCATCCACGCCAAGGCGTGGTTCGATATTCGCTTTTTCAACGTTTCTATTTCGATTAGCCCGGTCCCTTTTTGGGCCGGCGGCCGGGCTGACACCTGACACCTGACACCAATATACCCTTTAATTGCTGTCCCACAATACCACGATTTCAGAATGCAGCCATGGAAAAAGCTCGGCTTCCTACTTTAAAAGTCCGACCTCTTTCCAAAATCTGGCTGCGCCGGGATGCCAGGGAATGGACATTCCGGCAGCCATGTCACCCGTGGTTAATTTCTTGGCTTTGGCATGCGCTTGTTTAAACTCATCCAGATGGTCCTTGGCAACCGCTTTGACGATCTGGTAGGCAAGGTCCGCATCGAGATCTTCGTAGGTGACTACCAATCCAAGCCATTTCAGGGCGGGTGCATCGTAGTCGATTTGCGGGTAGGCTCCGGCCGGAATCACGGACGGTGCATAATACGGATGGCTTTTGAGTATCTTCCCCATCATATCCTGCTTGATCGGAATGATCCGCATTTTGTTCAGCGTGCACAAGTCGACGAAAGTGGCTGCCGGGGTGCCGATAGTATACATGGCGGCATCCAGGGCCTTGTCCTTAAGCGCCTGGGACTGTTCAGTGGCAGAAATGAATTGGGGTTTGACATCCCTGTATGTCAAGCCGTATTCCGCCAGGATTTTTTGGGACATGTTGGCACTGCCGCTTCCCGGCGGTCCGAATCCAACCCGGTGCCCTTTGAGATCACCAACACTGTGGATGTCCGTATCGGCCCGGGCGATGATTAGCAGATCAATGCCCCAGAAGGAAAACAAGCCGCGGATTTTGGCCGGCGATTTGTCCTTGTAAATATCCGTGGCGGTCCGCGCGTAATAGGCCACATCCGGCATAACCATGGCCAGATCGGTTTTCTTTTCCTGCAACAGCCGGATATTTTCCCGGCTGGCAGCCGATGGATGGGCCGAGGCCTCGGTATTGGGCACGTATTTATTGATGATGCTTGAAATTGCTCCGCCGGCGGGATACCAGCTGCCCCCGGTGCTGGCCGTTGCAATGGAAAGCAGGCGTTTGTCAGCCGCTCCGGCGGAATTAAAACTGCCGGCTGCCGCCAATCCCAATACCAACATTGAAATGAATGCGATGGTCGTAATTTTTTTCATTTCTTCCTCCTTCTTTGCGAGTTTTAGGTTTTGCTGCCGGATGCACCGTTTGGCGAATACATCGAGGAGTAATCCCCGGCAGATTCAGCAATGGTTTTGGCCTGATGGGTTGTCTTCTTTTAGAACCCGTTTTAATGCTTTACCGGAAGGATTTCGCGGTATTTCCGGTACAAAGGCTACTTGGGTCGGCTTTTTGTAACTCGCCAGATACTTTCTAAAAATTCGATCACCTCCTTTTCCGCCATTTTCCGGCCCGGCACGGGCACCACAAGCGCCTTGGCCGTCTCCCCCCACTTCGAGTGGGGGATGCCGATGACGGCCACATCCGCCACAGACGGATGCCCGATAATGACTTCCTCAATTTCCCGTGGATAGATATCTTCTCCGCCGCTGACAATCATTTCTTTTTTGCGCAGGTTGCCGACATTCATGAGCGAAAGGTTGGAAAGTTCATGGTTTAGTGTCTATATATTGAAATCACATCATGTTTGCACAGGATTTGTGACTATGGGTGAAAAATATAATAGATCCGCCGAAGGCGAACCATAAATATTCAATTTTCAATCTTCAATCTTCAATTCCGGCTCTGCCGGGTTGGGGTTTAAAGGTTCGGAAGTTCAAGGTTCAAGGTTCAAAGGTTCGGAAGTTCAAGGTTCAAGGTTCAAAGGTTAAGAGTTCACAGCTCAGGATTTCGTTGCATCGACAAAATATGGAATCGTGAAACTTTAGAGCCTCTTATGAAATGAATGACGAATGACAAATGTCGATTGACGAATGCTGGATTCGCTTAGCTCAATCGTTTTAAAATAAACAGAATACATTATTCGATGTTCGATGTTGGACGTTCGATGTTCGATGTTCATTAGTTGCTTTTTTCGATCAGACTGGACGCTGGCGGCAACGGCGGTGCTCACAAAAAACGATCAGCAGTTGTTTGACCGATCGAGTAAATCGCGGTTGAAAACAGCTCCCACAATCTAAAATAGCACTATGGATCAATGTAGTTGCTTTTTCGAATTTACCGATCGTTTTTCGGCCGACAGTTGGGTTCAACCGTGAACCCCGGAACCTTGAACCTCTGATCCCTCCTAGTGGAACACGCTGCCGCCGCAAAGATTAAACGCCTGGCCGGTAACACCGCGGGCTTCATCAGATGCCAGATAAAGCGCCATGGCCGCAACTTCATCAGGTTCCAAAGCCCTCTGCTGCAAGCTGCGACCGAGGACTTTATCCTGTAATTGCTCTGTTGAAACACCCGCCATTTTCGACATCTGGTCAAGGTAGCCGCCGGATCCCCGAAACATGTCGGTCTCCACGAAGAATGGACAGATCGCATTGACCGTGATGCCGGGATACCCTGATAAAGCCACCTCACTGGCGATTGTTTTTGTAAATCCCAGCACGCCGTGCTTGGAAGCGCTGTAGGCTGAGTTGAAAGGAACCGGAGTTTTGCCCGCCGTGGAAGCTACGTTGATGATTCGGCCTTCACCCGTCTGCTGCATATCCGGCAAAAAAGCCTTGCAGCAAAGATAAACCCCGAAGAGATTGACCCGGATAACCTCGAGCCAGGTGTCGTCATCATAGTCCAAAAGCTTCGACCGTTTTGAGATTCCGGCATTATTAACAAGGATGTCAATCTTGCCGAATTCTTCTATTGCATCGGCCGCCAGCCTCTTGACCTCAGCTGGCGATGATACATCACAGGTAATGCTCACTGCGTTGCGCCCCATCGCCCGGATATCATCGGCAACCCGGTCCAACTGCCGACGGGTGCGGGCCGCCAGGACGAGATCGGCACCTTGATCAGCATAAGCGTGGGCGATGCTTTCCCCGATACCCCTGCCAGCACCAGTGATCACTGCAATTTTGTTTTCCAGTTTCATCTGATCTTCCCATAGTGAATCCAGGCTAGATATAGCTAATCGTAGTTTATCAGGTGATTACTCAAGTTCGTGTAGACTGTCAATGATATTTTTACTGATTCTATAGTTATAGTGTAATAATATAGAATAATTCTATAGCTTCTTATTAAAAAACAGCTTGACATTAGCATTCAGATATCAATATATGAAAATATCTGTATCACCTCTCTTAATGTAACCGTCCTGTAAATTTACAATACCGGATTTGAGTAAAAGTGAATAATCCGTTGGAAACCGAAGAAAATATTATGATGTTGTCCTGCCTGAGGCAGATCAACTATCTGATCTCGTAGTTGCATATATTGCGCAGAGTGTCTGATCCATGCCATCCAAATCGAACAATTCTTTTAAAGGCATCAAAGCCCAAAAGAACCCGGCCAAAGGAGCGGCCATCCTGAAAGCCGCAGAAAAGATTTTCGCTCAAAAAGGATTTCACGAAGCGACCATATCCGATATCGCCAAGAAAGCAGAAGTTTCCGAAGCGACCATCTATGAGTACTTCACATCTAAAGAGGAGTTGCTCTTCTCTATCCCGGCCGAAACCATTCACCAGTACCAGGAAAAAAATCTCGAAATCCTGGAGTATATCCAGGGTGCGGCCAATAAGTTGAGGTTTTTGATTTATCGGCACCTAAAGCTCTATGCTTCCAATCCGGATTATGCCAATGTGGTCATGCTCATATTAAAGGGGAATCGCAATTTTTTAAAAACCGAAGCCTACAAAATAGTTCAGCGATCTGCTAGAAACACAACTCAAGTCTTGGAGGAAGGCATTCAAAACGGCGAATTTAAGCCGACTCTCAAACCGTATCTGGTGCGGGCCATGATCTGGGGGACCATAGAACATCTGGTGACCCGCAAAAGTCTGTTCGGCAAACCGGATGATCTGTTGAGCCATGCCGATGATATCGTAGACACTATTTTCAGTGGGATATTAATGGCTCCCAATAAGCCGACAATTCACGTCAATGTCAGGATGGAGAAGGATTGAGGAATTAAGGGATTGAGGAATTGAGGGATTGAGGAATTTAGGAATTCAGGAATGGAGAGATTGAGGAATTCAGGATTTTAGGAATAATTAGGATAAAAACAACAATTAAAAAAAGATAGAATACCTTCAATTCCTAAATCCCTGAATTCCTAAATACCTGAATTCCTGAACACCTTAATTAAATACATTATCAAAAATTCGCCTCCCGGCCGGTCCGGGCTAAAGGGTAATATAGAGGATCCGAACAATGAATCTTGCTCAATATTTGGAAGACACGGCCGGCAAACACCCTGACAAAACTGCGGTTCGTTTTGAGGGACAATCGATAACCTATCGTGATTTGAACACCCGGTGCAACCAATTGGCCAATGGATTGAGGGATCTGGGATTGGCGGCCGGTGATCGTTGCATGGTGATGATGCCGAACCGCATCCAGGTCATCACTATTTATTATGCCCTGGCCAAGCTGGGAGCGGTCATTGTGCCGGTTAATTTTCTATTCAAAAAGCATGAGTTGGAGCACATTCTGGCGGATGCAAAACCCAAAGCCTTCATCGGGACCGATCCGTATCTGGGAGAAATCCAAGCGGCCATGCGAAGCGCTTTCGAACCGGCAATCAAAATCGCCGGCGGGGCGCAGGCGAATAAAGATTTTCTGGATCTGGACAGCCTGTTCAGCAACGAAGATGATTTTAAGCTGTATCCGGTGCGGGGAGACGATCCACTGACGATCCTTTATACTTCCGGCACCACCGGCGTGCCCAAAGGCGTTATGCTGACCCACGCCAATCACGCCAGCGAGGCCAGAATTCTGGCCAAGATGCGCGGCAAACTTGATCCGGAGGTTGTGGTCATCGGTGTCCTGCCGCTGTATCACATTTACGGCATTACCAGCGTTATCAATGTATCCCTTTATATGGGGTGTACCATTGAACTGCTGCCCCATTTCGAACCTGAAAAAGTGATTGAAATTACACAGTCGGAGAAGCAAACGATTTTTTTCGGTGTACCAACCATGTACAATCGTCTGATTCAGGTTGCAGCGCAGAATCCGCCCCAAAATACTTCTTTGAAATTCTGTGTTTCCGGCGGCGCCTCTTTGCCGATCGAATTTCTGCATCGTTTCGAAAAGCTTTTTGATACGAAAATTTTCGAAGGCTACGGTTTGACCGAAGCACCGGTTTGTGTGGAGAACCCCTACGGAAAGATTACCAAACCCGGCTCGATTGGATTGCCAATACCGGAGTTCGAGGCAAAAATCATCGACAATGACGGCCAGGATGTTGCCCGGGGGGAAAAGGGCGAACTCCTGATAAAAGGTCCCGGTGTCATGAAAGGATACTTGAATCGGCCGGACGAAACGGACAACACCATCAGGGACGGCTGGCTGCATACCGGCGATATTGCCCGAATGGATGCGGACAACTATATCTATATCGTGGATCGCAAAAAAGATTTGGTTATTCGCGGGGGATACAACGTATATCCGCGGGAGATAGAAGAGGTCATGTATCAGATGCCGGAAATTCTGGAAGTGGCGGTTTTCGGAGCCCCCCACGAGGATTTCGGCGAAGAGGTCGCCGCGGTGGTGGTTTTGCAGGATGGAGCCGAAATCGGGCCCGACGCGATCCGTGATTTCGTCAAGCAGCGGGTGGCGCCTTACAAATACCCGCGCATCATTCAAATCGTGCCGGATGCGCTCCCCAAAAGCGGCACGGGCAAGATCCTTAAAAAAGAAATCCGGAAAAAATTTGGGACCGAACTGTAATGTGAATAACAGCCATATTAGGAGTTCTGAATAATTTTATGAATTCCATCGTGGCCAAATTTTTTATTATTTTTTTTCTGTTACTAATTTGTGGAACCACGGATAAATCAGCGACTATCAGCAGAGCCAAGAGGATGAGGATGGATGAGATCGTTCGATCGCTTTATTTTGATGATTTTCAGGTCGGACAGAAATTTATTTCCAAGGCACGCACGCTGACTGAAGCCGATATCGTCAACTTCGCCGGCCTCTCCTGGGATCACAATCAATTGCACACGGATAGCGAATATGCCGGGCACACCCAGTATGGCAAACGCATCGCCCACGGATTGCTGGGAGTCGTGGCCCATGCCGGCTTGACCTATCAACTGACCGAGGACAGCATCCTGGCCCTGCTGGAGCTCAACTGGAAATTTCACCGGCCTATTTTTATCGGTGATACCGTCCACGTCGAGCAGACAGTCCAAAAGCTGCGGGAAAGTGCAACCGGGGACCGGGGAGTTTTGACCTTTGCCAAGAAGATCAAGAATCAAAATGATGAGGTGGTGCAGACGGGAACGACCACGATTCTTTTGAAGAAAAAAAGCTAGAGAAGGGGAGTCGGAAAGACAGAAGATAAGAGGATCAGAAGATCAGAAGGTGAGATGGATTCGATTGCGGATTGCGGAATTCGGATTGCGGATTGTTGGTGGCCAGCAAAATGGGAAGTGGTAAGGCGGACGAAGGAAAAATAGAAGATGAGAAGATGAGAAGGTGAGAAAGTGAGAATGACATAGGGCAGAGGGCGGAGGAGTTGGAAGTGGGAAGTCGGAATGCGGAAGTCGGAAAGGCAGAAGATAAGAGGATCAGAGGATATGAAGGTGAGAAGGTGAGAGGGTGAGAATGGCACAGGGCATAGGGCAGAGTGCATAGAGTGAAGGACTGCGTGAAATAGAGGTTTCAGATCCATTGCTCCGAACTCAGTGGGCCTTTAGCCCTATAACCAATAACTAATAACCAATAACAATTAACTCTTCATTCAACTGCGGAGGAATTAGATAATGGAAATTAAAAATATTTTCGTCGCGGGTGCGGGCCTTATGGGCGGTGGCATCGCTCAGGTCTGCGCCCAGGCCGGCTACGATGTCACCATGCGGGACATTGGCGATGAAATACTGGAAAAAAGCTTAAAGGCGATCAGCTGGTCGGTGGGTAAATTCGTGGAAAAAGGCAAAGTGGCCGGTTCGGTCGAAGACATCATGGGGCGGCTGAAGGTCACCACCGACCTGGCGGAGGCAGCGGAGGCGGATTTTGTTTTCGAAGCCATTATTGAAAACCTCGAAGCCAAAAGAGACCTGTTTTCCGAACTGGATAAAATCTGCCCTCAACACACCATTTTAGCCACCAATACATCCGCAATTCCGGTGACTGAGATCGCAGTGGCCACCCAACGGGTGCCGCTGGTGGCCGGCACCCATTTTTTCAGCCCGGTACCCATGATGCGAGCCGTGGAAATCGTGAAAGGCTTGGGCACGGCGGAGGAAACCGTAGATACGGCCGATAAGCTGTGCCAATCCATCGGCAAGGAAACCATCCGGGTGAATATGGATGTGGCCGGGATCGTTCTCAATCGCCTCAATTTTCCCGCCACCATCGAGGCCATCCGGCTGGTTGAGGCCGGGGTTGCCACGGTTGAGGACATCGACAAGGGCATGCGGCTGGGTTTCGGCCGCCCGATGGGGCCTTTTGAAACCGCCGATATGGCGGGACTGGATATCGGGTACAATGCCATGACGGCGGTTTACAATGAAACCCGGGATGAAAAATTTCATCCGCCCATGCTGCTGCAAAGAAAAGTGAAACTCGGCCAGCTGGGCCGCAAAACCGGCATCGGCTGGTATCGTTATGATGAAAACGGCAAAAATATAGGGCCGGCGGATTAGAGTGCCCACCTCAGGAGCCGATTTGGAAATTATCGATTAAGGAGGTCAAAATTCTGAGTCGAGACCAAAGGAGTACTGGAGTGATGGGGTAATGAAAAATTAGAGTGCTGAGATACGACGAATCACAACGCAGAAAATCAACAAGTTTGGCTTTCCAATACTCCATTACTCCAATACTCCATAAAAAGGACGTTCAATTCGGCATTAACACCATTAGAAAGGAGAATGAAAAATGAAACAAAAATCAGTGTTTATCTTATTGGCGGCCTTTTTGGCCTTAGTGGTGGGATTTGGAGCGGGTCTTACCGAGAATGCCGCTGCGGCGGATAAGGTAATTAAGTGGAGAGTCCAATCCCATTGGCCGGCGGCAAGCTCTTCATACAAAGCCAGCCTGCAGGTGCTGGCCGACCGGATCAAAGAACGCACCAACGGCCGGTTGATCCTGGAACCATTTCCTGCCGGATCACTAGTGCCGGCCAAAGAGATTTTCAACGCCGTCAAACGGGGAATGATCCAGATGGGCACGATCTCACCGGCTTACGTGCGCGATCAAATTGAAGTGGCGGGTATTGCGGCCGGACTGCCCTATGCCTTTAAAAATGTTTGGGAAGCCGCCTATTTTCACAAATGGCTGGGATTTGAAAAAATGCTTCAGGACGAAGCCGCTGAACACGGCGTTTTTTACTCCACGGACAAGGTTTATCCGACGGAGCTGGTTTTGAAAAAACCGGTAAATAACTTTGGAGATTTTCAAGGGCTGAAATTGCGATCTTCCGGCGTCCTGCAGCTGTTTTTGACCTCCACGGGCGCTGCAGCTTCTTATTTGCCCGGGGCGGAAGTGTACCCTTCACTGGCATCCGGGGTTATCGACGGCGCTCACTGGGGAGCCGCCCAGGGGGCCTACAGCATGAAACTGTATGACGTCTGCAAGTACCACCTGTTGCCGGGCCTCAACATCGCCGGTACCGACGCCTGGGTGGTGAATCAAAAAGCCATCGACAAGCTGCCCGAAGATATTCAGGCCATTTTCTATAACGCCCTGGAAGAACAGTTTTGGAAACGAACCAACCAATACATTTATCTGGAAGCCATAGTCCTGGCCAAGGCTGTCAAGGAAAAAGGCGTCAAGGTGATTACGCTGCCGCCCGAGGATCAAAAAAAGATAACCGAAGTCGCCATGAAAATGTGGGACAAAGAGGGAGAAAAAGGACCGGATGCCGCCAAGGCGCTGCAGATCCTGAAGGACTTTTTGAAATCACTGGGACACCTGTAGGTCGGGTTGCGGGGTACGGGTTGCGGGGTACGGGTTGCGGGTTGCGGGGTACGGGTTGCGGGGTGTATCGATTGCGGATTGCGGAATTCGGATTGCGGATTGATAGAGCCGCACTGGAAGGAATTCTCATGGTTAACCTTGGTCAGGATCCAGATACCATTGATATATAGTACTAAAGCAGAGAGCTGTAACCAGGATTCACTATCGAGTATCGAAAATCCAGCAGCCGGAACCAAGTAGCCATCAGCCAATATCCAGAATCGAGAACCCCGTATCCAGATTCCAGCAGCCAGTAACCGGTATCCAGCATCGAGCATCCAGTATCAAGCATCGAGTATCCAGTATCGAGCATCTAGTATCCAGTATCGAGTATCCAGCATCCAGTATCAAGCATCGAGCATCCAGTATCCAGGATCAAGTAACCAGCAACCAGCGAAAGGTGATTAATGACAATTCTCAAAGGTTTCCTTAAGTTCATCAACGCCATCAATGACCGGGTGGGAGATCTGCTTTCCTATTTTCTATTCTTCTTCTTCGCACTTCTGTTTATGGAAGTCATATTAAGGTATTTTTTTAATTCTCCCACCGTATGGGCCAACGAGCTGGCCCAGATGCTGTTCGGAGCCTATGCTATTCTGGCGGGAGGGTATATCCTGCGCACCGGCGGACACGTCAACGTGGATATTCTTTATTCGCGGTTGTCCCCGAAAACCAAGGCCGGTCTGGACGTATTTACGTCCATTCTTTTTTTTCTGTTCTGCGGGATGCTGCTGGTCTATGGCGGATCGCTGGCCTGGGACTCCCTGTCCCGCTTCGAGCATTCCCAATCGGCCTGGAACCCTCCCCTGTACCCGGCCAAGCTGACAATACCGCTGGCCGCACTATTGCTCATGCTGCAGGGTATAGCCAAGCTGGTGCGGGACATTTGCATTTTGTTCAATATCGAACTGGAAGAAAACGGCACGACCCAGAAAGGAGAAACGCTATGAGTATCGAACTGTTGAGCATTCTCTTTTTTGGGGCTCTATTGGTGTTTCTGCTCCTCGGTCTGCCGCTATCGTTCGTGCTGGGCGGCGTATCCATGATTTTTATTTATTTCACCTGGGGACCGGAAGCCTTCTACATGGTTGCCGCCCAGACCTGGGGCGCCATGAATAAATTTACCCTGGTGGCGGTGCCCCTGTTTATTTTTATGGCCATGATCCTCGAGCGCTCCGGTGTGGCCAAGGGCCTTTATGAGATGATGTACCTGTGGTTTGGGCCGGTCGCGGGTGGTCTAGCCATCGGCACGGTGGTGATCTGCGCCATTTTTTCAGCAATGTGCGGCATCAGCGGCGCGGCCGTAGTCAGTATGGGCACTATCGCCCTGCCCTCGATGCTGGAACGCAACTATGACAAGGAATTGGCCCTAGGCTGCATCAATTCAGGCGGCGGCTGGGGAATACTTATTCCTCCCAGCGTCATCATGATTCTGTATGCACTGATATCCGGGGAATCCGTGGGCCGGCTGTTTGCGGGCGGTGTGTTTCCCGGCTTGCTACTGCTGGTTCTCGTTTCAGGCTATATCGCCATCCGCTGCTATTTTCAGCCACGCCTCGGGCCGGCTCTGCCGCGCGAGGAACGCGGCGATTGGAAACGCAAAATAGCCGCGCTCAAGGCCGTCATTCTGCCCATTGTCATCGTCTTTATGGTACTGGGATCCATCATCGGTGGCGTGACCACCCCCACGGAAGCCGCTGCCATGGGGGTATTGGGGGCAATCATTTCAGCGCTGGTTTACCGGCAACTTAGCTGGGGATTGATGAAGGAAGCGGCCGTTAGAACCTTGCGCCTGACCGGCATGATCATGTGGATTCTCTTCGGGGCCTATTGCTTCAGCGCCGCCTATCACGGGATGGGCGCCAATCAGTTAATCGAAAATATGATGGGGCATATTCCAGGCGGTCCCTGGGGCACGATTATTTTCATCCAAATTATAATCTTCCTGTTAGCCATGGTTCTGGACCCGGCCGGTATCATGATGATTACCGTGCCCGTCTTTCTGCCCATCGTCACGGCACACGGCTTCGATCCACTTTGGTTCGGCATTCTGTTTGTGATCAACATGGAAATCGGCTATATGACGCCGCCCTTTGGTTTCAATCTTTTCTATCTGAAGGGGATTGTACCATCCAACGTCACCATGGGCGACATCTATCGTTCGGTAATTCCGTACACTCTGGTTGAAGCAGCCGGGCTGGCACTGGTCATGATTTTTCCCCAAATTGCCATTTGGCTGCCGAATCTCCTGTTGTAAAAAGGTTTCGGGTGTCAGGTGTCAGGTGTCAGGTGCCAGAGGACAGAAGTCAGAAGACAGATGACAGATGACAGATGACAGATGACAGATGACAGAAAACGGAAGACAGATGTCAGATGTCAGAAAACAGAAGACAGATGACAGATGTCAGAAAACAGAAGACAGATGACAGATGACAGAAAACGGAAGACAGAAGTTAGAAGATAGATGGAGGAGGTAAATGGTGTAAGGTGTAAGCTATAAACCCTAAACCGTATACCTTCTGCCCTATACCTACTTTTTTTTGCCGATTACCGAACACCGAATACCGAATGCCAAATTGCGACTGCGAATATCGACGGTCATTAAACACATATCTTGCTAAAACTCCTTAAATATATATTGCCCCTCTACATCGGTGCTGCCCTGGGGCCGCTGGGCGGTTTTGGTGTGGTCACACTTTTGCCGGTGCTGGCTCGGGACTGGTCGATTAACTTCGGCACGGCTTCCCTGGCGATCACATTTTATATGGTGCCGTTTATTATCGTCCAGATCTTCTCGGGCGCTATAGCGCAGCTGTTCGATACCCGCAAGGCACTGATCTTCGGTTTCGGATCCTACGCCCTGGGATGCCTGGCCTGCGCCCATTCGAGCATACCGTCCCTGTTTTTCGTCAGCCGCGTAGTGCAGGGCTTAGGTGCCGGTTTCCTGACGCCAATCATCATGGCCCTGGTCGGAGAGGTGGTTCCGGATGCGCACGTGGGCAAAGCCATGGGGGGCCTGGGCGTTGCGTACACGGTCGGCGTGACACTCGGACCGCTGCTTTCCGGAATTGTAGAGACGAGCCAAGGCTGGCCGTTCTTCTTTTACTTTCTCGCCGGTCTGGCCGTATTTACGGGATTTCTTTATCAGATATCCAGTCAACCTGCCGGCCAGAGAAACGGACAGGAGGCGGCTATTCTGGATATACTTCCCGTTTTGCGTCAGGCACTTTTACGGCCGGGCGTCGCGTACCTGAGCCTGGCCGCCTTTTGCCTCTTTTTTGCCTATATCGGCATTATGACCTTTACGGCCGATCACTTGAGATCAAATATTCATCTGCCATCGGATCAGGTCGGCGCGGTGCTGTCCATCACCGGCTTGTCGGGGATCGTCGTATCGCCCCTGGCCGGTTTTATGGGTGATCGTTTCGGAAGGCAGAAAGTCTTTCTGGTAGGTACCGCGATCGTGTTGATATCGATTGCACTGATGCTGACCCTCCCCTATTCTCTGCTGATCTACTTTATTCTATTTCTGATTCTCGGGACCGGGTCAGCCACGGCCTGGACCTCTTTGAACACCATGGCGGTCCAGGTGTCCACCGCGATGCGCAAACCCGTCACATCGGTCTACAACGCTACAAAATTTGCCGGCTATGGGGCTTCGCCGGTTGTGCTTTCGCTGGTATATGGAGCGCTGCAATTGCCGGCAGTCCGCTATTTTTGCATGGGTGCAGTCGTTATTTCATCCCTACTGGTAGTCAAGGGCGCTCATGTTGTGAGAGATAATTGAAAATGCGGGTTGCCGGTTACTCGATACCGGATATTCGATGATGGATGAGAAATGGAGTTCAGGTTTCGGGTGTCAGGGCTAATATGAATGGCCTTAGAGACTTGAAGTTGGAAAAAGGCAACGACATTCGGCGTTCGGCATTCGGCATTCGGTGCACGGCAGAAACCAATTGATGTCAGCTAGTGATGTGAGGTAAACAGAATTCGGAAATCCTAATTGTCGTCGTTCCAACAAAAAGTCATCGGCCGCAACCCGGCTGTGACAATCGAAAATAATATGAAACCGGCAAGCCGCCTGGTACACAATAACCAGTAACCAATAACAAATAACTGAAGTTTTGCTGTCATCTGTTTTCTGTCGTCTGACATCTGTCTTCTGCGTGCCGCGGTGTCTCGTGGGGTCGTAGCCCGAAGGGCGAAGCCTCAAGCTCGGAGAGCGAAGACGGATCATCTGTCTTCTGCGCGCCGCGGCGTAGCTCGAAGAGCGGAGACGGGTCATCTGTTCTCTCACAACTGATAGAAAAAATAGATCACTCAAGTGCAAATTAAAACCGAACAATTTGCCGAATCCGCCAAAACGGCTCTGAAGGACACATACACCCGCGCCTTTCTGGATGGCATGTCCATCAAGATCAAGGAAAGGCTTAAATCCATGGAGACTTTCCCGGATCCCGGCGCGGCCCGGGAATTGGGCGCTGCCATCAGAGCCGAAGCGGTTGCCAAGCTGCCAGAGCTACTGGAAGAATTCGAGAAAAATGCCAAGGCCTGCGGGGCCGATATTGTCTGGGCCCGCGATGCGGCGGAGGCTAACCGGTTTATTATCGATCTTGCCCGGCAAAACGGCGTAACTTATGTCACCAAGGGCAAATCCATGGTGAGCGAGGAGATTGGCCTGAACGATGCCCTGGTCGCCGGCGGCATCGATGTGTTCGAAACCGATCTGGGTGAATTTATTATCCAACTGCTACAGCGGCCGCCATTTCATATCGTCGGGCCGGCCATCAACATCCCGGTTGAGGAAATCCGCGATATCTTCCTGCAAAATAACATCATGACCAAACCCACCCTGGACCCGGTCGAGTTGGGGTATGCTGCCCGGCGATTTTTACGCGAAAAATTCCAGCGGCTCAAAATGGGGATTACCGGCGTCAATATTGCGGTGGCGGAGACCGGCACCATCATCAATGTTGAAAACGAGGGCAATATCCGGTTCAACAAGTCCGCCCCCAAAATCCAGGTCTCCATGATGAGTTTGGAGAAGGTCGTTGCCACCATGGCGGATGCGGTCCATATCCTGCGTCTCCTGTGCCGCAACTGCACCGGACAGAAATTATCCGCCTACGTAACCCTGGACAGCGGCCCGCAAGCGCCCGATGAAATCGACGGCCCCGAGCAGCTCTACATTGTCATTATCGACAACGGACGATCCGGTTTTTATGCCGACTTACAGGCCCGGGAGGTGCTGCGCTGTATCCGCTGCGGCGCCTGCCTGGCCTCCTGCCCGGTGTACACCAAAATCGGCGGTTATCCCTACGGCTGGGCTTACTCGGGCCCTATCGGCCAACTGTTGAACCCGCTCTTGCTGGGTCTGAACCGGACCGGGGATCTTTATCGTGCATCCACGCTGTGCGGAAGCTGTAAAAGCGTTTGCCCGGTTGGAATCGATCACCCGGGCCTGTTTTTGTATTTTCGGTCGATCGATGCCGGGAGAGCATCACCGATCAATCGTGGTCGGCGTCCCTGGTCGGAATTTGCTTTTTATGCTGCTTGGGCCCGATTTGTCGGAAATACCGCAAGTTGGAATATATCAAACAAATTATCGCGATCGATCATCAACCGCTATACACGCAACCGTGAACTGCCGAATGTGATCGGGCCACTGGATGAATGGTTGAAGGCCAGAGATTTTCCACAGTTGCCGCAACAGTCGTTTCGGGAAAGGTGGAAGGATATGAAATTCGGCCTTCGACGAGCTCAGGCGGGGCAAAGTGGGAATTCGGAAGTGGGAAAAAAGAAGTTGGGAAGGTGAGAGGAATTTGAATTCGGAAGTCGGAATGCGGAAGGTGGAAAAAAGGAGTGTTGTGGCGGGGTTTATCATCGCTGAAAAACGCTTAACGGATATTTTACATGATTCATCTGCGACATCCGGGGATCTAGCGAATTTTTTGGCGTAGGGTAGGCTGTGCCCACCTTCAGTAGATGATGTCAGCGAAAATCGGTGGGCACAGCCCACCCTACAATAGTGATAAACACATGGAAAATGATAATTCAGCCCGAGCAGAAATTCTAATGAAACTAAAGGCTGCCGGGAAAAAAGCAATCCCACCCCGTCCGAACTTACCGGCTTTAAGCGAGGTTATTTTAACTAGAGAAGAAAAAGTTGCGAAATTTATCGAAGAAGTTAACGGTCAGACCGGGGGGGTCCATCAGGTGCAGGACAAAGCGGACGCCCTGGCCATCCTGACGGAAATTGTCCAAGCTGAAAAAATCAGCACCTTCATGGCATCAAACGATGACGTGATAACCGACCTGGAGCTGCCTCGCTGGGGAGGAAAGTGCGGGGTCAAGGTACTAAATTCCCAAGATTTCAACGATCGCGACCGATTCATCAAAGCTGTTTTCGAAGAGGCCCAGGCCGGCATTACCGGCGCAGACTTTGCGGTCGCCGAATCGGGAACCATCGGCCTGGTTCATGATAAGGACCGTCCCCGCCTGATTTCACTGGCGCCGATACATCATATCGTAATTCTACCGCTGGACCGCCTCGTTCCGGTTTATGAAAATGTCACCGAAATTTTATTCGGACAGGGGGTCTCAACACCCCGTCATGTCACCTTGATTACCGGCCCCAGCATGACTGCCGACATTCAGGCCACCCCGTTTAAAGGCATGCATGGGCCGAAAAGGCTGGATATCATCCTGGTAGGATGAGGCTTTGAGCTAACCGTCAATGATACTTGTTTTTGACCTTTATCATGATCGGAGCTGACCGGCATCGACGGCGCATCGACGGCGCGATCATGTATATCATCCGGTAGGACGTAAATCAGTGTCGCCGCGCCATTATACAGCCTAGTGTCGATGTCCTCAATAATTTCGCTTTTATATCGGACCGGGAAGCGTTACATCATACTCTTCTATTTTGTCACCGGGATCGTACTCGATATCGGCCTTCAAATAGCGATAGCCGGCTCCGAATCCGACATACTGAAAGGGCCAATACTCCAGAATTGCATTGGCAAATACCAGTGAACCTTCGTAGTCACCATAGGTCAAGCTCAGCCAACCGCCGCCATAGCGCAGTAAAAAACGGTCGGTGAAACCGTAGGCGCCATAGGCTTATAAGTTAGGCACCGGTGCGAAAAAATCAATTTTGCCCTCCCTTTTATCAAAGGTTCCGAAGGGGGTGTCAAACGTGCCGGTAATTTCCAAATCGAAACTCGCCAAATGGATGGCTTTTTGGGCAATATCGTCGAATAACGCTTTGTTGACGCCGGCCTCGCTCAGGGTCCGCGGAAGCTGTGTGGTTGCATAAAGCTCGTTTTGAATGTTTTGCAGGATCGCTATAGCTTCCTGCGGCCGCTCGCCGGCCGGCGTTGCAACAAATTTCTCAGGGCCGCCCAACGCCAGCAGCAGTTCCCCGATGATCTCGCCCACGGCCGGCAAATTGAATTCAAGACCGTAGGGCAGCATCGCTGATCATGGCGGCATAGGTTACCTCGGATCCGGTACCCGCGGTGGTGGGAATGACGATAAACGGCTGCAATGGTTGGCGCAGCTTGACGCCTTTGAGCTCTGCCAGGCTGTCAACACCTTCGGTCACCACGATATTCGCGGCTTTGCCGGTGTCAATGACGGAACCGCCGCCGACGGCTAAAATAGAATCGCAGGCGTGTTCGCGAAACCGGCCGGCCGCCTGGTCGACTATCTCCGGTGAAGAGTCCGCCGGTACCTGGTCAAATATTACGTCGGCGGAAATTTCAGCATTCTACAGCACCTCGTTAACAAGGGCAATCAGCCCGGCCGCCGCGACGCCCTGGTCTGAGATGATCAGCGGGCGTTTGGCGCCGAGTTGCTTCAATTCGTAGCCGAGACTGTCGAGTGCGTTCGCGCCGGAAATGATTTTAACAGGGTTATAGAAACGGAATGAAGGAATAGTCATTTTTCTCGATGCCCCCGGATATAAAGATATCGGTTATTAGTTATTAGTTATTAGTTATTGGTCAAAACCGATTAAATTTATTCATGACTTTAATGAATTCTATCAACGATTTTTGCTATTGAAAAATTCCGGGTATTTAATTTCATTCATCGCTTATAGTGTTAAAGTCAATTTCAGATTTCAGGTACTAAAACAAAGATTTCGAATACCAATAACCAATAACCTGTAACAATTAACCTTTTTCTACCCCCCAAAAGCCGCCTCGGATATCTCCACAGCCGATGCGTTGCCTTTAACGATACCATTCATCTTTCCCTGGGTGGTCGGTAGAATAGAATGGATAAAGAAATCGGCGGTCTTGATTTGCCCCTCGTAAAAGTCCACGTCTTTCTTTTTGGGTCCGGCCGAAAGGTGCTGCTGAGCTAAAGCCGCCCGCCACAGAAGCATCCAGGCCATGATGACGTCGCCCATCACTTCCAGAAAGGGAAACGCATTGGCAAAGGCCGTCTTGAACTCGGGTGACATCGCCTTTTGGCCGATGCTCATGGCGACTTCCCCGAGTTTATTGACGGCATTTTCCAATTCATCGGCCATTTCTACCAGGTCAGCATTTTCCCGGGCCATGGCAATCGTCTTTTGGATCTCCCCGAGAAAATTAATGAACACCTGGCCTTTGTCCATGCCCAGCTTGCGGCCCAGCAAATCCATGGCCTGAATCCCGTCGGTCCCCTCGTAAATCGATGTAATTTTGCAATCCCGCACCAACTGCTCAACGGGATATTCCTTGATATAGCCGTATCCGCCGTACACTTGCACGGCCTGAACGCAGACATCAAATCCACGCTGAGCGCAATAGGCTTTCACCAGGGGTGTCAACAGATCGGCAAATCCCTTGTAATATGCTCTTTCTTTTTCATCCTCTGCCAAGGCTTCGTGTTCGAGACACTGCCCAACATAATAAACAAAGCTGCGCATGCCTTCGACATGGGCTTTCATCTGCAGCAGCATGCGTCTCACATCCGGATGCCGTATGATTGGCACCGGCGCGGCACCGCGATCTTTGCCGGCTTCGAGATCCCGCCCCTGAATGCGTTCCCGGGCATAGTTGACGGCGTACAGATAGGCCGTCGAAGCATAATTAAAAGCCTGGAATCCGACCCCCAGACGGGCTTCGTTCATCATGTAGAACATAATCTTCATGCCCTCGCGTTCGTCGCCCAGCAGCAGTCCCCGACACTGGCCCTTGCCGCCCAATGTCATGCTGCAGGTACAGCTGGCGTGGATTCCCATTTTTTCCTCGATGCCTGTGCAAACCACGTCATTGGGCTCTCCCAGGCTGCCGTCTTCGTTGACCCATATTTTAGGTACCAGAAAAATGGATATGCCTTTGGTCCCCGGCGGATCCCCTTCAATGCGCGCCAGGACCGGGTGGATGATGTTGTCCACCAAATCGTGCTCGCCGTTGGTGATAAATATTTTGTTGCCGGAGATGGCGTAGGTGCCGTCCGGATTTTTTACCGCTGTGGTCGACAATGCCCCAACATCGGAGCCCGCTTCCGGTTCGGTCAGCAGCATGGTGCCGCCCCATCGGCCGGTGTAAAGATTTTCAAGGAATATATCCTTTTGCTGCTGCGTGCCGAAAACCTCCACCATCTTGCCGGTGCCGTGTCCCATGCCGGCGTAGTTCATCACGGCCCAATTGCCGCCGAACAGGTATTCGCCGGCCGCCTGGGATATCACCATGGGCAATCCCTGACCGCCCCATGCGGGATCTTCCATCAAAGATGTCCATTCACCTTCCAGCAGCAATTTAAAGGCACGGTGAAAACTCTCAGGCACTCTCACTTGTCCGTTATCGAAGACCAAACCTTCCCGGTCGCCTTCGGCGCTGGTCGGCAGCAGTTCCTTGACGCCGATATTTTTGGCTTCAGTGATTATCATATCGAAGATTTTTTTATTAAAATCCTTGTATCGATCGACCTTGGTCAACTCATCGGCCTTGAGTTGTTCATAAAGTACAAAATCGATATCACGCCGGTCTGCAATTACCTGTGCCATAATTTTCCCCTCCCTCTATTCTCAATCGACTGCAAAAATGACTATAGGTTAATGGTTATTCTCTAATTTTGGTTATTTGTTGTTTCGGGTAAAATTATATTGTTAAAGTCACAACGGACGACAACCTATTAACCATATCCGTTGAATTTTTTCAATAATTTGTGCAAAAAGTCGAGGCAGAATATTTAGAATGGTGGATCAGCGGCAAGTTTATGGGGGTGGTTCCGAATAATTAAACCAACAAAACATTTGCAGTTCGGTAGAAGGTTTAGATCTGGAATATCATTATTTCGATGTTCAAACACAAATAACTAATAACGAATAACTAATAACTTTACAGGCCCAGATAAGTTTTGCGAAGCACTTCATCCTTCAACAACTCGTCTCCGCTGCCTTCGGCGATGATCTTGCCGGAAGACAGGACGTAATTGCGGTCGGCCATCGCAAATACGGCACTGACCTCCTGTTCGACCAGGAGCACCGTGATGCCCATATTTTGAATTTCATGGATTTTTTTGAACACTTCCTCTTTCATAATCGGGGCCAGACCGGTAGAGGGTTCATCGATACACAAAAGCTTGGGGTTGGACATCAGCGCCCGGCCGATGGCCAGCATCTGCTGTTCGCCGCCGGACAGGGTGCCGGATATCTGCTTGGAGCGCTCTTGCAGTACTGGAAACAGTTGGTACACATTCTCAAGATTTTTTTGGATTTCAGCCTTGTCTTTAACTAGATAGGCCCCGGCATAAATATTGTCCAGGACCGTCATCTCCCGAAACGGCCGGCGCCGCTCGGGGCAATGGATCAGGCCGCGTTTGGTGATCTCGTGGGCAGGGACCCGGTCGATCCGTTCACCTTCAAATTGAACCGTGCCGTCCAGGGTGATGTCTCCTTCGGCGGTTCCGCGGTGAATGCTTTTTTCCCACATTACCAGACCGGTGATCGCCCTGAGCACCGTCGACTTGCCGGCACCGTTGGGCCCCACGAGACTGATAAGCTCGCCGTTTTTCACATGCATGCTGATGTCATTGATGATCATGGCCTTGTCGTAGCACACCGTCAGATTCGAAACTTCCAGCAGCACCGTTATATGCCTCCTTCACCGAGATAACATTCTATGACTTCTTTATTTGTTACCACTTCCTCCGGCAGTCCGTCAGCGACCATGGTGCCGAAGTTAAGCACAATCACCCGATCGACGATCTTCATCAGCTGCTGCAACTTGTGTTCAATGATCACCATGGCGGGGCCTTCGCTGTGCAGCCGACCGAATCGCCCTCCTTTGTGCAGACGCTTGATCGACTTGGCCATCAGTTCGGTTTCGGCCGGACTCAGCCCCCCGAAAGGTTCATCCAAAAGCAGCAGTTCCGGTTCGGTAGCGATCGCCCGGGCCACCTCAAGCCGCTTCAGATCCCCCTGGGAAAGGGTGGACGCTTTTTCCAGGGCCATGTCCGAAATACCGGCAAATTCGAGGGCATCCATGGACTTGGCCTCAATGCGCTTGACCCACTCACCGCGTTTCATCGCCCGGGGTGACAAACAGGGCACCATCACGTTGGCGATGATTGGCAGCCGGCGAAAGGGGCGCATATTCTGAAATGTGCCGGCAATTCCCAGGTTAACGATGTCCCAGGTTTTCATGCCGGTGATTTTTTTGCCTTTGAAAACAATCGTTCCGGTGTCCGGTTTCAATAGTCCGGTGATCAACCGCAGCAGGGTTGTCTTGCCAGCACCGTTGGGTCCGATCAGGCCGACGATCTCGTCCCGCTTCATCTTGAAGTTGACATCGCTGATGGCCTTGAGGCCCCCGAAACTTTTATTAATCCCATCAACTTCCAGAAAGGTTGCCGCCATATCAGCTATCCTCCGCCTCTTCTCTTAACTCGCGCCGTGATACTTTTCCCACATCGGTCTTGGGCAGCTCGCCCCTGAACTCGACAATTCCGGGAACCTTGTAGTGGGCCAGGTTCCCGCGACAAAATTCGATGATTTCCTCTTCGGATACCTTGCCCCGGGCCTCACTCTGCAGCACGACATAGGCCTTGATCAGATTTCCGACCTTTGGATTCGGCACGCCGACCACACCGGCGGCTTTGACCTGCGGATGGCTGTACAACACCTCTTCCACATGACGGGCAAACACCGAATACCCCTTGTGCTTGATCAAATCGCGCTTGCGGTCAAAAAAGAAAAAATATCCTTCTTCATCCATTCGGACCAAATCCCCGGTTCGCAGCCATTTGCGGCCGTCAATCTCAACGAAGGTTTCAGCATCGGCGTCGGGGCGCTTCCAATACCCCTGCATGATATTGTCGCCGGACAGGATCAACTCACCTTCTTCACCGATGGCAACAAACTCGTTGTCATCGACACCGACAATGGCGGCTTCTACGCCCGGGATGGGAACCCCGAAAGAACCGCTTTTGGGGCGGTGGTAGGGACTGCTATGACTGACGGCGGTGGTCTCGGTCATACCGTAGCCTTCCATAATCTGCGTGCCCGTCCGTCGCTCCCAGCCTTCAATTGTAGATTCGTGCAAGGTATCGGCGCCGCAGACGACCGCCTTCAGCCGCTTCCAGTTCACCCGATCGGTTTTTTCGTGCTCTTTTAAATACTCATAGAGCGTGGGCACCCCGTAAAAGGCCGAGGCTTGGTAACGCTCGACGGCTGTCAGGATCTCATCCAAATCCGGTGTGGTGAACAGCACGATCGTATGCCCCTGGGTCAAGCCCCCTAACATGAGAACCACCTGACCGTAAATATGAAAAAACGGTAAAAACGCCATGACCGTCTCATTGCCTTCCTCCATAAACGGCCAGACCGAGATCACCTGCTGCTGCAGCGAAACCATATTGAAATGGGTCAGCATGGCGGCTTTCGGCAGTCCGGTGGTTCCGCCGGTGTATGGCAGGGCGGCAAGGTCCGTTTTCGGATCGATTTGGACGTCCGGCGCTTGTGGGGAATATTTTTTCAAGAGCTCACTGAAACTGTGCAATCCGGCCTGTTTGATCATCTCCGGCGTCGGGGCATTATGCCCCTGATAGGCCTTGCTGATCGCGGCCTTGCCGAAAAGCTTCTTGAGTTTGGGCAAAAAATCACCGATATTCGATAGAATGACCGTGTCCAAATCGATACCGGATCGTTCGACATTGTCATAGAGCAGGTCTTCGCAGATAACGGTTTTGGCTTCGCTGTCGTTCAGCTGATGTTTGACTTCCTTGCTGGTGTAAACCGGGCTGATAGGGGTAATCTTGGCCCCGGCCTTCAGGGCACCGAAATAGGCAATCACGTATTGGGGACAGTTCAATAAATACAAGGCGACCGTGTCACCCTTTTTTAGACCGAGATCGGCCAACGCGGCGGCACACCGATCGGATAATTCCTTGAGCTCCCGATAGCTGATTTTCCTGCCGTAAAAAATCAGGGCCGTTTTGCTGCTGTATTTGTCGGCCATCTGATCGAAGCGTTGTGGAACGGAAACCAACGGGACGTCGACTTCCGGCGGAACTCCCTCTGGATAGTATTTCAGCCATGGTTTGCTCTGGTAATATGCTTTCGGGTCCATACTTTTCGATTCTCCTAACGCTCCATGAAGCAATATCGTCAATTTATGGTTTGTGCTGACAAATGAAAAAGGTTTCAGGTGTCAGGTTTCAGGTGTCAGCTCAGCCGATGGCCAAAAAGCGTCCAATCTGATCAAAGATCAGAAAATCGTAAACATCGAACGTCCAACATCGAACGTCGAATAAAGGAATTCTATCAATTTTCATCGCGGTTGCCCTTCGACAGGCTCAGGAGAGCCAAACCGCTCCCACACGAAATTGGAACGAAGTTTCATAAGAGGTTTCAAGTGTCAGCGGCTCTCATAAAAGCTGACACCTGAAACCTGACACCTGAAACCTATCTACAACCCCACTAATCTAATATCCAATAGCGAATAACCAATAACCAATAACATTTCACAAAATTTACCTTTAATGCATCTCCGCGGCACAGATCCGACAGGTTTTGCGGGTAGCCACATTGCGAATCTTGCACCGTGGGCACACGTTCTCGATCTTGTCGCGTATATACGGCAGCAGGCCTTGCGGCATGTAGAGCAAGATCAGCAAAATAACCAGAGCGAACAGCAGCATGCGAAATTCCGGCCAGATGCGGAAAAATTCCAGCAGAGGGAATAAGATAAATACGGCCCCCGCCGGTCCCCAGATAGTGACCACCCCGCCGAATATGGACCAGATAACCACCTGAAACGACATGGACACCGCCAATGTTGACGGCTCGGCGATCCGCATGAAATGAGCATACAGCCCGCCGGAGATGCCGGCGAAAAATCCGCTCAAGCAAAATGCCAATAATTTGTAACGCGTCGTGTTGATGCCGGCCGCCCGCACTGCAATTTCGTCCTCCCGAATGGAGTGGAAAATGATGCCGATGTTGGAATCCGTTATCTTCCACATGACCGTCACCAGAACCAGCATCAGTGCAACGGTAATGTAGTAGGTGGTCACCCGGGAGCGAACAATACGATCCAGACCGTATATCCCCAGCTCGCCGCCGGTAATGTCCGGGAAGGCAAACACGATGCCCAGCAAAATTATGGGAAAGGCCAGGGTGGTCAACGACAGATAGGTGCCTCTCAATCGCAGGCACGGGATGCCGATAATCAGACCGGCCAGAACGGCTGCCAGTGCCCCAAGCGGAATGCTGGCAATCGGCGGGATGCCGGCTTTGCTGTTGAGCATCGCCGCGCCGTAGGCGCCGACTCCGAAAAACAAGGCATGCCCGAAGTTCATCTGACCCGTAAATCCGGACAACAAATCCCAGCTGGCGGCAAAGATGGCGAAAATGCTGGTCAAAATCAGGATTCTCAGAAAATAAGGATCATCAGTGATCAGGGGCAGTGCCAGTAAAAACAAAACAAACACGGCCACGATCGTTCTGCTCGGCAGCACCAGCACTTCGTTCTTTACGGTGGTTATCATTCTGCGCACATAGTAACGAATTAGATCCATACCTATCTCTCTTCTTCAAATGCAATACCGAACAGTCCTTCGGGCCGGATCAGCAGCACCAGAATCATGATCGAAAGCGCCACCGAACCTTTTAAAAAAGCACCCATCGGCAAAATAAACACAACCATGGCTTCCGCAAAGCCTAGAATATAGGCCGCGATAAAGCTGCCCTTGATGCTGCCCAGCCCACCGAGCACTACCACGGCCAGCATCATCACCAGCGGATGCAGCCACATAAAGGGTTCCACGATAGTCAGGGGCACGATAACGGCACCGGTAAAACCGGCCAGCGCGATCGAGATGCCCACCGTCAGCATGGCCACCCGGCTCTCGTTCATTCCCATCAGATTGGCGACTTCCCGGTCCTGGGCCGTCGCCCGAATGGCCAGACCTAAACCGGTGTTCATCAACAGCGCCCGCAGCCCGGCTAAAATCACCAGGGCGGCAGCAACCGTCACGAGTTGCTGATAAAAGGCTTTGACGCCAAAAATGGTGAAATAGCCCGGAACCAGGGGAGGCACGCTCAAATAATCGCCGGTGAATATCAGCAGCATCACCTCCTGCAGCGCGATGGCCATCGCAATCGTGGCGATCAGCACCGCCGCTTCGTGTTCGCGGATGGGATCAATAAAAATTTTGTAGGTAACCAGGCCCAGAAGGGTCGCGACCACAACACCAACCAACATGCCGATAACCGGATGCAGGCTCAATTTATAGGTTACAAAATAAATGCAGTAGGCGGCAACCATATAGAACGCCGTATGAGCAATGTTGACGATTCGGGCAACACCGAATACAAGCGAAAACCCGATGGCCAGCAAGGCATAGGTACTGCCGTTGATCAGGCTGGTGATGACGATGTCCAGTATCATATACCCTCACTGTTTGGACAAAATCAGGCCCCTTCCCTCACAAGAGGAAGGGGCAGGAGTCATTCCGTTGTATGATATAGTGGTTGTGTAGCCTGAACTGATCGTTTCTCAGATTCCGAAGTTCGCGCTTGGGTCTTCAACTGCATCCATAAGTTAGGATACGGAGTTAGAAGGTTACAAACGCATAATATTGGTCTGGAAATTTTCCAACCTTGAACGTAGACGCTGAACCGATCAACCCTTTTTACTTTTTATATTTTTCAACGATCCACGGCGCAATCTTATAGCCGACAATCCCTTTGTAGGTCACTTCAGGTGCGCCTTCGGCGGCCTTCCATTTGTTCGGCCAAACGCCGACCTGTTTGCCGTCCTGCCATTGAACACCGAGGCTGGTCAGATAGCCCGGCCCCCATTTGAGGTCATGCAGCGGGCGCCCCTTTTCATCTTTGATATAGGCCACCTTGCCCGAAGGCACCTTATGCTCGCGCACTTCCATCACCTTGACGAGTCGATCCGAATCCAGTGTTCCGGTCATCTCGATCGCCGGCACAATAGCGTACATGATTGCGGCATAGGTGTCGGCCGTGTAGGTCGGGGTCTCGCCAAAGCGCTCAACATATGTGTCAATAAACGGTTTGGTCAGTTCATTGACTTCCACATTTCGATTGTAGGTATTGAGCGTCATGACATAGTTGCCGTTGCCCTGGGTCGCCTGCCAGAAACCGTCCTTTTGGGCTTCGACGTTGATGCCGACCAGCGCGGCGGGAATTTTCAGTTCGCCGGCCTGCCGGGCAAACGGGATACCGACCGAGGACGAAAAGAAGGTCAATATGACATGGGTGTCGGCTCGCTGGATGGCTGAAAGCTCGGCGGTCACATCCGTGGCCACCGGTGAGGGGCGCCAGACTCCGGAAACCTCATGACCCAGCTTGGGAATGAATCCTTTGGCGGCAGGAATCAGGGGATCCGCCCACATGGCCTTTTCGGCCACCACAGCCACTCTTATTTTCGGAATGTTCAAGGTGGCTTTCATAATACCGGCCACGGTGGCCATATGGATAAAAGCGGTCCTGACCAGAAATGTTGAATTAAAGGGCGTTCCCCGGAAAAAGTATTTATAGGTATCATAGTCTTCGGCTACCCTCAGGCAGAGCTGGGGATGCGCAGCCCCGCAACCGATAAAGATTTTTTGGTAGTCCATGGCAATGTCCTGCATGGCCAGGACGGCTTCGGAGCGGAAACCGCCCACAACAAAATCCACCTTGTTGCGGGTCATCAATAATTCCATGGCATTGGTCGCATCGGTGATATTTAAAAATTCGTTGGAATCGGCTTTGACCAGCTCGATTTTCATTTTCTTGTCACCGACCTTGACGCCGCCCCTGGCATTAATCTCCTCCATCGCCATGACGGCACCGTTCCAATGGCCTTTGCCCTGGACGAACTGCATCGGTCCGATAACACCGATCTTAATCGTTTTAGCACCCCAGGCCGGAAAACAAACGGCCGTAATAAAAATTGACACCAGGATAGTCACCCAAATAAATTTAAAATTTTTCATGACAGCCCTCCTTCTGTAGTTGGGATTGAACTTTCATATTTCACATAAACTACCGGTCAAAAAGCCAAGTTCTCACGGCATCGGATACCAAAAACTCAGCCCTTATTGATCAAATTACCAATTGAATGTCAAGATAAATAATAAAGTAATCTTTAAAGACTGAACAAGATTCTAATATATTATATTACAAACAATTTTGACATTTGTGGCTGAAATATTTAAAACAAATGATGACTATCGGGCAATGGTTTCAAGTTTCGGATTGCGGGGTACGGGTTGCGGGATGCGAGGTTCGGGGTGCGGGTTTTTCGATTGCGGATTTCGGATTTTAGATTGCTGATCGAATTGACGAAAAAAGGGCTTCCGCAAATATAATTGCGAAAACCCTTCTTTTTTTCGTTCTGGATATTATAAATCCACTATGACCAATTCATCGATTTATTCCGGCAATTTGTGATATAAGTTCGGCGCGATGACGACGAATCTGTTTTCTTTCACAATGTTCATGTTCGCATAAAACGCCCCCTGGTGGTTGGTTGATGTAAACGTATAGGGCGGCCCGCCAAAGATCGTATCCGGCTCATCTTTGAATTGTTCCATGGCATCGATTAGTTTTTCCCGCGTCAGGTCGCGGCCGACTTTTTGGGCCGCAATGGCGAAGTAATGCACCCCGGCGTATCCGGCGGTTGTGGGCAGATCCGGATCTTTGCCAAACCACTCAACATGCTTTTGCCACCAATCCCGAACGGTCTTCAATTTACTGTCCTTATAAACCATGGGTGTCTGCCCCGTACAGTAAAACCCATCTGCTGAAAATCCGGCTTTCAGACACAGCAAGGGAACATATTTGGTGTAGGCCGGCGACATCCCGCACATGTCGACTTCCCAGCCGATCTTTTTGGCTTCTTTTAAGGCCCCGACGGTCTCCCGGATAACGGTAGCCAGCACCACGACTTGAACGTCAGCCTTTTTCAGTTTGGCAATTTGTGAACTGAAATCCGTCGCCCCGCGCTTGTACGATGCAGCTGCGGTTAATTTTAAGCCCTGGGCGGCCAGTTCGTCTTCGACGCCTTTTTTCATGATGGCGCCCATCTCGTCGTCCTGGTACATCAGTCCAAACTGGCTATAATTTTTTTCCTTTTTGAACCATTTTACAATCATGCGAGCCTGATCGTAATAGGGGGTAAAACCGGCAAAACTATAGCGATCGTAAGGATCGTAAAACAAAGAGGCCGCCGTCAACGGGAACATCTGGGGTATCTTTTTGCGTGATATGATGGGCTTGGTGGCTCCGGCAGTGGGAGATCCCATGTTTCCGATAAAAGCAAAGACCTTATCACGGCTAATCAACTTATTGGTAACCATAATTGCTTTTTTGGGATCATAGGCGCTGTCTTCAATAATGATGCGGAGTTTTCTGCCATGGATGCCGCCGGCTTCATTAATCTCGCGCACCCGCATTTCCAGCCCCAATTTCACCTGAGTGCCCCAGCCTGCGATCGGTCCGCTCAAATCCTGGTGTGATCCGAGCACGATTTCGGTATCCGATACGCCGACCTCTCCGCCGATTGCCGCAGCGGATAAACCAAAGCCAATGAAGGACGCAAAAATTGTTACGACGAGTAATCTTTTCATAACATACCTCCCTTCTGAGTAATGGTTTTAGCAACTTAAGGCGCTGCCTTTCTAGTACATCGACTCAATTTCTTCCTTAAACTTCTCGCTGACAAAATTTCGCTTCAGCTTGCCCGTGGGTGTAATTTCTTCATCGTCTGTTGTCAGCTGGATATCGATCAATCGGAACTTTTTGATGGTTTCCACCCGGGCAAATTTTTTATTGGCGCGATCCACCTCCTTTTGAATAAGCTCTTTGACTTCATTACTCTTGGTTAAGCTGGCATAAGTCGTAAAGGGGACCCGGTGGTCCTGAGCGTATTTCATGACGTTTTCATCATCAACCATAATCAGCGCCGTCAAGTATTTGCGGCGGTCACCAATGACGACCGCATCATTGATGTAAGGGCTGAACTTCAGTTCATTCTCGATTTCCGAGGGTGTAATATTTTTTCCGCCGGCAGTAATAATAATGTCCTTTTTGCGGTCGGTGATGATCAGGTGGCCGTCTTCATCAATCCGGCCTACATCTCCCGTGTACAGCCAGCCGTCAATAATTGTCTCCCGGGTTTTTGCGGGATTGCCGTAATATCCCATGAAGACGTGGGGGCCCTTGAGAAGAACTTCACCGTCTTCAGCAATTTTAATTTGGGCCCGCGGCAAGGCCTTGCCCACAGTTCCGAATTTGACATCGTTTTCATAGTGAACCGAAGTCGGCCCGCAGTTTTCAGTCTGGCCGTAGACCTCCCGGATGTCAATGCCCAGGCCGTGGTAAAATTTCAGCAGATCCGGTGAGATCGGTGCCGCACCTGAAAGGCAATAGCGCGCCCGGTCAAGTCCGATCACTTTTTTGAGGTTTTTCAAAACCGTCAAGTCCGCCAGTTTAAATGATGCTTTTAAATAAAACGGGGGCTCATTACCGTTTAGGCGATATTCCGAGACTTTTAGGCCGATCTCCGTGGCCCACTTATAAGCCAGTTTTTCCAGGCGGGTCGAATCCTTCATGGTAAGGATCAATGCAGAGTAAAACTTTTCCCATATGCGCGGCACGGCAAAGAAAACGGTCGGGGAAACCTCCCGCATATTCTGCGCCACGGTATCCAACTCTTCGACAAAATTGATTTTGTAACCGCCAATCAGTTGGTTGAAAACCGAGGCTGTCCGTTGCGCGATATGGCAGAGCGGAAGGAAGGACAACAATTCGTCGTTTTGGTCTCCCGGATTGACTTCATGCTGCATTTCCATAACGTTAAGAATGTTCGCGTGCGATATCATAGCGCCTTTGGGTGGGCCGGTGGTGCCTGAGGTATAGATCAGAATGGCCAAATCTTCAGCCTGGGTTTCCTGGAGGCGTTTTTCAAGCCGCCCGGTTTCCATTGCTTCATTCTGCTTTCCCAGTTCCAACAATTCGTCGAAACTCATCACCATGGGGTCGGAAAAATCGCGCAGGCCCTCAATATCAATAATAATGATTTTCTCAAGCGCCGAAATATGATCACGAACCTCGAGGATCTTATCCAGCTGTTCTTCGTCTTCGGCGATGAAAAATTTGGCCTGGCAGTTATTCATCAGGTACTCCACCTGATTGAATGTGTCGGTAGTGTAGATGCCGACGGTTACGCCCCCGGCCGACAGAATTCCCATATCGAAGTAGAGCCATTCGGGCTTGTTCTCACAGATAATTGCGACCCGATCGCCTTTTTCGAGACCGAGAGCCATGAGTCCAAGGGCAACGTATCTGGCATTTTGACCATATTGCCGCCAGGTGATTTCCTGCCAGATGCCGTATTTTTTTTCCCGTAAAGCCGTGCTTTCCAACCACCGTTTAACCCGCTGCCAGAACAGTTGCGGGACGGTGGTGCACTCCGGAGGTATCAATGTTTCCATAAGCTAGCAACCTTTTGCAAATTTATTCGAGTAGAATTATCGCCACTTCTTCTTCTTTTTCCAGCGTCTGGTTCCCCGGACACTCTCCTCCTTAATGCCCAGATAAAACTCCTTGACATCTTCATTGGCCAAAAGTGCCTCACACGTATCGTCCATGACAATTCTGCCCAACTCGAGCACGAATCCGTGGCTGGCTACCGAAAGTGCCATGGGGGCGTTTTGCTCTACCAGCAGGATGGTGGTCTTCTGCTCAGTGTTGATCCGAACGATGATTTCATAAATTTCCTTTACCAGGCGCGGTGAAAGGCCTAGAGACGGCTCATCTAAAAGCATCAGTTTGGGACGCGCCATCAAGGCCCGGGCAATGACCACCATTTGCTGCTCTCCACCGCTCATTTCCCCGGCCAGTTGGGCAGTTCTTTCACCCAGTCTCGGGAAGTAGCCGAAAACCATTTGGAGATCTTTATAAATGCCGGCTCTATCTTTGCGCAGGTAGGCGCCCATCATCAGGTTTTCTTTTACCGTCAGATCATGGAACACTTCCCTGCCCTCCGGAACCTGCGATATTCCCAGACGTACAATTTTATTCGGCGCCATTGAATCGATGCGCTGACCCATAAATTCGATCTCACCTTTTTCAGGATCCATGACACCGCAAATGGTCTTTAAGATAGTGGTCTTTCCGGCGCCATTCGCACCCAGAATGGTGACGATGGCCTCCTCTTGCACATCAAAAGAAATCCCTTTGATGGCCATGATGGGTCCGTAATAGGTTTCAATATTCCTAACTTTGAGCAAGGGCATCTTCTTCTCCCAGGTAGGCTTTCATGACTTCCGGATGATTCAATACATCTGTCGCAGTGCCCTGGGTTATGGTTTCGCCAAAATCCAGTGCCAGAACGCGATCCGAAACCTGCTGCACAAATCTCATATTATGTTCCACTAAAAGGATGGTAATACCCAATTCGGCCTTGATATCACTCATCCAGAAAGTCAGATCCTCGGTCTCTTCCACATTCAGACCGGATGACGGCTCATCAAGCAAGAGCATGGCGGGTTTCATGGCCAGGGCCCGGCCCAATTCCACGGTCTTTTGGACGCCATAGGGGAGATTGATGACCTGTTGCTCGCGGTAGGCTTCGAGGTCCAGAAAATCGATAATCTCTTCGGCACTTGCGCGGCTTTCGAGCTCCTGCTTCTGAACCGACCTGCTGAACAGCGTTTCGGTAAAAACATTTGATCGACGGTGGCGATGGCGACCCAGGATTAAGTTGTCGAGCACCGTGGTGTTTTTGAACAGTTCGATGTTCTGAAATGTGCGGGCAATTCCTATTTCAGCCACTTCATGGGGCTTGATATTTGAGATTTCTCGATGTTCCAAAAAGAAGGTTCCCTCATCCAAATCATAAAATCGATTGATACAATTGAAAATCGTGGTTTTACCCGCACCGTTGGGCCCGATTATGGAGAAGATCTCTCCCTTGTGAACCTCAAAGCTGACACGGTTTAGCGCCTTTAACCCACCGAAGCTGATAGAAATGTTTTCAGCTTTAAAAAATGACATTTAATGCCTTTCTGCTTTTTGATATTTCTTTTCCCGCTTGAACGAATCTTTTTTGTAAAGCGGAAACATTTCAAAGTAAAATTTGGTTTTCAGCCAGCGGCCGTATAATCCCATGGGTTCAAAAAGCATCACCAGAACAATCAGCAATCCGAATAATGCCGGTTCCAGACCGGTTTGATTCTGCAGGTATGCCGGCATATACTCCTTGGTCATTATAATGATCTGGGGCAGAAATATGAAAAAGGCGGCCCCGAATACAGCGCCGTGCAGGCTGCCCAGCCCCCCAATGATGATCATGGCCAAAAGCTCGATGGAAAGAAAGATGGTATAGCTTTCCGGGTTGATAAAAAACAGCTTATGGGCATACAGGCTGCCCGCAATCCCGGTAAAAAAAGCACTGACGGCAAAGGCAATGGTTTTAAATTTGGCCAGGTTGATACCCATGGCCTCGGCTGCCACTTCACTGTCGCGGATAGCGATCATGGCCTTGCCGGTGGGTGAACGCAAAATGTTGCGGGCCGCCAACAGCGTGAGAATCAGCACAATCAGGGTCAAATAATAATACCGAAGCTCGGTATCGAGTATCAGCGGCCCGATCGAAGGGGGATCCACGTAAAACCCCATGTTCCCCCGGGTCAGGCTCTCCCAGCGCACCAGGATTTCGTCTACGATAAAGGCAAAACCCATGGTGGCGATTGCGAGATAAAGTCCGGTTAGGTGCAGAATCGGCCGTCCGATGACGACACCGACCAATGCGGCCAACACACCGGCCGCCGGCAATGCCACCAAAAATGGGACGCCTTTTGAGGTCAGAATAGCAGATGTGTAGGACCCGATGGCAAAAAAAGCAGCATGTCCCATGGAGACCTGACCGGTATATCCCGTCAACATCATCAAGCCGACCGCAGCGATCGCATACATGCAGATAAAAGTCAGTTGAGATATCAAATATTCATCCAGCATCAAGGGCAGCATGATGCATCCGATGACCAACGCCAGATACCAGAAAAAAGTACTGCGGTACTTGAACAGCCGGATGTCCTGATAGTAGTCTGTCTTCATTACGAAACGCATAGGAACTAGACCTTTTTCTTTTCCTGAATCCCGAACAGTCCCTGGGGTCGAATGACCAGCACACCGATGAGAATGATCCAGGCGGCAACATCTTTCCAGCCTTCCGGTAAATAGAAGCCGGCCAGGCTTTCGGTAACGCCGATAATGAGTCCGCCGACGATCGCCCCGGGTAAACTCCCTAATCCACCCAGCACAGCCGCCGGAAACGCCTTGAGCCCGATAAACCCCATGTTCATGTGAACGAACGTAATCGGTGCCAGCAGGATACCGCCGATACCGCCCAGTGCGGCAGCAATAGTCCAGGTAAGGGAAAACACCCGGGTGACGCTGATACCCATGTACACGGCCGCCAGCTGATTCTGAGAGGTCGCGCGCATGGCGGTGCCGATCCGGGTGTATCGAAAAAATGCAAAAAGCACGAAAATAAGAACCGTCGTAATCAAAACAATGGCGATATATTCCCAGGAAATGACCAAGTCTCCCGATCGCACCAACCTGTCCGTAAACGGCGTTTGAAACCCGTAGGTGTCGGTCCCCCAGCCGGGGACCATGCTGACAACGCTACGCAGGAAAAAGGCGATACCGATGGTAACGATAACGATGGCATAAACCGGTTCACCCACCAGAGAGCGCAACACCGTACGTTCCAGCAACGCACCGAAAAGCCCCATGACCACGACGGTCACCAGCATAGCGGCCCAATAGGGAAAATTCAGCATGCTGACAAGGCTGTAGCTGATAAACGCCCCGAGCATCAACAACTCGCCCTGGGCGAAATTGATCACTTCCGTGGCCTTAAAAATCAAGACAAATCCCAGGGCCACCAGTCCGTAAACGCATCCGATCGAAATTCCGGAGAGTACGGTTCGCAAAATCTCATTTAAGAGCTCCATGAATAATTTATTGATCAAACTATTCAACTATTGTCAAGATAAATAATTAAAGGCACTTCAATAATTGAATAAGATTTGGAAGGGACTGTTGAAATAATCATTTTTGACATTTATTGCCATTTTATCTACAAAGGAGGACAAGGTATGGGTTGCGAGGTGCGGGGTGCGCGTTGCGGGGGACGGGTTTCGGGTTGCGGGTTGCGAGGTGCGGGGGGCGGG
>Ga0209454_1000056_pt1 | contig 90420 bp, 48 predicted proteins | sample WorMetHERISLAND1_2_FD_187400 | JGI IMG/M metagenome (GOLD analysis project Ga0209454, IMG submission 187400) | Marine gutless worms symbiont microbial communities from Max Planck institute for Marine Microbiology, Germany - Olavius geniculatus... | ecosystem: Host-associated > Annelida >... | reverse complement strand
TGCTCCTGAAGTAAAGCAGCTTGCTGAATTAGCTAAATTTTCAAAGAATATCAACTAAATTTAAAATTTTTAAATTACAATTTTGTAATTTATTGCCTGACAATTTGAGTTTATGCGTACACTCTAAAGATTAGCTGATACAACGATGAAGCATGTCGGCACCTTACCTGATTCATGCTTCATCATGAAAAATCCGTCATTAAAAGGCAAACGGCGCTGACTGCGGGGTTGAAAAAACACCGCGGGGATGTTTTGCGGCGTTCGGTGAAGAGAACATACAAATGAAAACACACGTTGAATTAAGATCCGACAAATTCCCTCCCTACGATGGGGAAGAAGACGAAATAAACCCGGGAGTATGGGGCAAGAGACTCGCGGAATATCTTCAAGAAAACCTACCCCATCATGGCGTTAAAGTAACAGGCATCGGTGCTGAGGATTGGGGTTGGATGGTCGAACTGGAAAACGATGAATTTCCGCTATGGATTGGGTGTGGTCATCAGAGCGGCGAAAATGATGAGTTCTTATGCTTTATCGAACCATCAAAACCATTGATCAGGAAGTGGTTCAAGAAAATAGATACAACTGTACAGGTCGGTCGTGTCTCAGAAGCTTTGAAAAATATCTTCGAATCAGATCCCGACATACACAATATAAAGTGGACTTCCGAAATGATCTGTTAACACCGAACAAGTTGCTAAACCGGATCGCGAATATGTGCGTCCATATTGTCTTATACATTAGTGGTTGGCTTGTTGAAGTCGGGCGACCGGTTCATTTATTGTAATCCTTTCTTTATCAACTCCACTTATTGTGTATTTCAACTACAATTAATTTTGTTTGCAAGCAAATTGTTAAGATTGCATTAATTCTTGGCAAGCAGGGAGCATATAAGGTCGGGTAGAAATATTGGGCCGGAACCACGTTTTGCTGGTGATCGCTGATTTATACTATTGACATATCTGTGACTATTCGTTACATGAATACTATCGCAGATCGATTTAGCTCACCATTTGCTTGACGACTCCACTAGAAGCGACATCTGTGATATTCATCATCTTCATCAGAAACTGTTCGACTTCTGACCTGATCCTGAATTGCCGTCCCGGAATTTCGATCCCGCTCCAGCGTTTTTGACAATTTGGTTATCCACAAAGCTCAAGCGACAGACACTTGACGTCCCTACCCTGGTGGGAGGGATTGAGGCAGGGGGCAAAATAGATGGCGTATCTTCAATTTGGTCTTTCCGGATAACCGTATAAGACAATGCCAAGTTTTTCCAGGTTTGGATTATACGATCTAGATTTGGAGGTAACACAGTGGATAAGAAATGGGTATATCTATTCAATGAAGTCGATCAGGTCGAAAATCAAACCGGCGGTGACTGGGATACGGTTCGTTCTCTGCTGGGCGGCAAGGGTGCCAATCTGGCGGAGATGGCACGCATTGGCGTGCCGGTTCCGCCGGGATTCACGGTAACGACAGAGGCCTGTATTGCCTATCAAAACGCCGGGGGAAATTTTCCGGACGATATTTGGCAGCAGGAGTTGGCGGCCCTGCAACGGATCGAGTCGGCCGCCGGCAAGAAATTCGGCGATGCCCGCAATCCGCTTTTGGTTTCCTGCCGCTCGGGCGCCCGGTTTTCAATGCCCGGTATGATGGATACGGTATTGAATATCGGCCTCAATGATGAAACCGTGGAGGGCATGCTCGAATCAACCCGCAACGATCGGTTTGTCTATGACAGCTACCGCCGCCTCATCCAGATGTTTGGCTGTGTGGTGCTGGGTATACCCGATGAAGAATTTGAAAAAATTATTGCGGCCGTTCTCCAGCAAAAAGGGCTGCAATCCGATGCCGATTTGAGCGCCGCAGACTGGAAAACGATTACCGCCGAATTTAAAAAGACTTACCAACGCCAGACCCATCAAACTTTTCCCGCCGATCCCCATGAACAATTAAAACGGGCCACCGAGGCCGTCTTTAAAAGCTGGAACGGCAAACGGGCGATCGATTACCGCAATGCCGCCGGTATTTCGCACGATTTGGGCACTGCCGTGAACATCGTTACCATGGTATTCGGCAACTTGGGGGAGGACAGCGCCACCGGAGTGGCCGTAACCCGCAATGCAACCACCGGAGAAAAAATCATTGAAGGCGATTATCTCATGAATGCCCAGGGGGAAGATGTCGTCGCCGGAACCCGCCTGACCAAAGATATCCAGCAAATGAATACCGATATGCCGGGCGTCTTTGCCGAATTCGAGCAAATTGCCGGCAAACTGGAAACGCACTATCGGGAAATGCAGGATGTGGAATTCACGGTCGAAAAGGGCAAACTATGGATGCTGCAAACTCGCAACGGCAAACGCACGGCCCAAGCCGCCGTGCGCATCGCAGTGGATATGGCCGAAGAGGGGCTGATAACCCGTGAAGAAGCCGTGTTACGGGTGACGCCCGCTCAAATCGATTTCTTTTTGCACCTGCAGTTTGACCCCCGGGCCCAACAGAAAGCCCGGGATGCGGGTACGTTATTGGCCAGCGGCCTGAACGTTTCACCCGGGGCGGCGGTGGGCCGGGTTGCCCTCGACGCAAACCGGGCCGAAGAGTGGGCTAAAGACCAGGGCAAGCAAGTGATTATGGTCCGTCCGGAGACCAAACCCGATGATGTTCACGGCATGCTGGCGGCCGAAGGTATTTTGACCTGTCGCGGCGGGCGCACCAGCCACGCCGCTTTGGTGGCGCGGCAGTTTGGCAAGCCGGCCGTGGTCGGGGTGGCGGCCTTAGAAATTGATTTTGCCAATCGCCGGATCACCGTCGGCAAACACGTCATCGAAGAGGGCGACTGGCTATCCATTGACGGCACCACGGGTGAAGTTTATCTCGGAAAATTGGAGTCCATCGTGCCGGACATTAAAGACCCATGGCTGCTGAAGCTGCTCTCCTGGGCGGACGAATTTCGCCGGCTGGGCGTCTGGACCAATGCGGACTATCCGGCTGACGCCCGGCGGGCGCGGGAATACGGTGCCGAGGGCATCGGCCTGTGCCGCACCGAGCACATGTTCTTCGAGGCCGACCGCTTGATGGATGTCCAGAAAATGATCATGACCGATCTGCAGCACGAACGCCGGCAAGCCCTCGATGCGCTGCTGCCTCACCAGCGCAACGAGTTTGCCGGCTTGTTCCGGGCAATGGATGGATTGCCGGTCATCATTCGCCTGATCGATCCGCCCTTGCACGAGTTTTTGCCGGACCCGTTTGACTTGATGCAGGATTTGGCGGATTTGAAGATTCGTCTCCAGCAGGCCCCGAACCTGGCCCAGCTCAACGATGTGCTGGAGCAGATACGCCTGAAGGAAGCGCTACTCAAACGGGCCACCAGCCTGCGGGAAAATAATCCCATGCTGGGTCTGCGCGGGGTGCGGCTGGGAATCATCATACCGGAATTGACCGCGATGCAGGTCCGAGCCATTTTTGAAGCTGCCTGCCAGGTGGCCCAAGAGGGCCTGGCGGTCCACCCGGAGGTCATGATTCCATTGACCAGCCATGTCAATGAATTGAGGGTTCAACGCCAGGCGCTGGAGGCTGAAGCCCGGGCTGTGATGGCCGAACAGGGCGTAGAAATCGAGTATAAATTCGGTACGATGATCGAAATCCCGCGGGCCGCTCTAACGGCTGATGAAATTGCCGAGTACGCCGAGTTTTTTTCTTTTGGCACCAACGACCTGACCCAGACGACGTACGGTATATCGCGGGATGATGCCGAAGCCGGCTTCCTGATTCAATATATTTCTTCAGGCATTTTGCCTGAAAATCCTTTTGCCACGATCGACGAAGGCGGCGTGGGAGAATTGATGAAAATCGCTGTCGCTAAAGGACGCGCTAAAAATAAAGAGCTGGAATGCGGCATCTGCGGTGAACATGGCGGTGACCCGGAGTCCATTCAGCTATGTCATCAATTGGGACTGACCTACGTGTCATGCTCACCGTTTCGAGTGCCCATCGCCCGTCTGGCTGCCGCCCATGCGGCCCTGCAGTAGCGTCAAAAAGGACGGGCTCAGACGCGATCTGGAAACCGGGTCCTTTCGAACGGATATGATAAGTCATATACTTCCCGTTTTTCAGACAATTCGGGCTTTGGTTAGAAATACGGATAATTTGTCCACCCCGGATATTGGGAGGGCCAAACCATCTATCAAAAGGAGGTTTACCATGATTCTCAGCGAAGCTGATTTTTTCAAAGGAATCGAGCCGGCCGTAATGGACAAAATTTCGGCAATTTGCCGGGAGGAACGACACCCAAAAGATGACGTTCTTTTCAAAAAAGATGAAGATGCCAAAAGCCTGTTCATTCTCAAAGAAGGGACCGTCAATTTGGTCATCCAAAATGGCGGAACGTTAACCACCCCGCTGAAGGAGTCCGGCGAGATTTTCGGCTGGTCGTGCATGGTGGAACATGGTGTTTACACCGCTTCAGGGATTTGCGCCACCGATTCAAAGATTATCAAAATCGACCGAGATGAGTTAGACAAAATATTTGATCAGCATCCCCGGGCCGGTATGATGATCATCAAACGGCTGGGGGCCGTATTTTCCAAGCGACTTTCAAGTGCTTATCGGGATCTTTTATCCGGTAACTGGAAGGAACCTTTGTGAAAAGAATCTTGGTCGAAAAGAAAGGGGTCGCCCATTCTAAACGTATGTCAAGAATGAAGACCCGCTCTTTAATGGGCGATCCTTTTGTTTTTACCGAATTTGCCCAAATTCTCAACTCCACGTCAAAGAATCAATGTTGACAATAAAGCCCACTTTCGTTGTGGGCATGGCTGCTGGTCCCATTCAATTGACTCCTCAATATGTTGTGCTGCAGCTGAAGCCGATACGCAATTCGCAATTTTCCCTTGATACGCTCCGAAACAGCAATGTCTTATCTTTTAACGACCGGAGGAAATTATGAATCTTCTTAGAGTAGCCTCGCGAAGTCAGGTGCTTGCAGCCAAATCCTTAGGATTGCTCCATTCCGGCAAAACAGGCCGACAGGGTGACTTTTGCGCTACTGCGGCGGGACTGATATTTTTATTCGCTATTTCCATTGTCGTGAGCTCGGCGAGTAATGGATGGGGAGCATGGATTACGGAAGATGTGGATGCTCCCAAGTACATTACCACTCTTTCCCAGAGATCGTTAGCCATCGATTCCAGCGGCATTTCTCACATCGCCTATGGAGGAGATAATCTATATTACGCATGGTCCAACGGTGGTTCCTGGCAGTATGAGATAGTTGATTCGTCGCCTGGAGTGGGGGGACATGCCACAATTGCGCTTGACACCTCGGGCTTTGCACATATCGCTTATCTCGATAGAGTAAACCGCGATCTGAAGTACGCTACCAACGCGACCGGCTTGTGGGTGGTCACAACGGTCGATTATGAAGCTGATACTTCGGGCTTGGATGCCACCATCGCGGTGGACACATCCGGCAACGCCCATATCGCATATTCCGGTTCATCCTCGCTGAAATATGCCACAAACGCTTCCGGCTCGTGGGTGGCCATAACGATCAATAGCCTATATGTTCGGGATATCTCCTTTGGCCTTGATGTCTCAAGCAATGTCCATATTAGCTATTATGATGGGACAAGCGGCGATTTGAAATACACTACCAACATGACCGGGCCGTGGGTGACGACGACGGTTGACATTGGCGTGGGAAAATCGGAAAGCGGCGGGAGTTGGGTGTCAAGTTCCACCTCCCTTGGGCTGGACGCCTTGGGCCATATCCATATCAGTTATCTTGATAATTACAACGTCGATCTGAAATACGCCACAAACGTTTCCGGCTCATGGGTGACCGCAATCATCGATAGCGAAGGATTCGTAGGTGGGTCGTCTTCCATCGGTATAGACGCATCCGGCAATACCCATATAAGCTATAACGGTTCATACTTCGACGTGCTGAAATACGCCACTAATGCCACTGGTTCGTGGGAGATCACTACGGTCGATAACGCAGATTTTGGGGATTCGAAAAGCTCCCTTGCACTGGATGCGTCTGGTAGCGTTCATATCAGCTATTATGATTATGAGATTGGCGATTTGAAATACACCACGAACGTTACTAGCTCGTGGATGGTCACAACGGTCGATAGCGCAAGAGAGTTGGGCGCTACAACCTCCCTTGCATATGACACTTCGGGCAACGCCCATATCAGCTATTATGATAGAACAGAAGGCGCGCTGAAATACGCCACGAATGCTAACGGCGCATGGCTATTTACAACGGTCGACAGCGGAGGGAGTTGGGGGGCGGGCAGGTTTTCTTCTCTTGCACTGGACGCTTCGGACAACGTCCATATCAGCTATTATGGTGTCTACTCCAACCTGAAATACGCCACCAACGCTTCCGGCTCGTGGGTAACCACAACCATCGAAAACGTAGGAAATGTGGGCATATACACCTTCCGTCGGGACACCTCCCTTGCGCTGGATGCTTTGGGCAACGCCCATATCGGCTATCATCACCAAACACTCGGCGACCTGAAATACGCCACAAACGCCTCCGGCACGTGGATGACCACAACCATCGACAGCTCAGGAGATGTGGGAGAAGACACCGCCCTTGCGCTGGATGCTTCGGGCAACGCCCATATCAGCTATAATGATAAAACAAACCGCGACCTGAAATACGCCACAAACGCGTCTGGTTCATGGGTGGCCGGAACCATCGACAGCGAAGGAAGTTGGAATTTGTACACCTCCCTTGGACTGGACATCTCGGGCAACGTCCATATCAGCTACTATGATTCTACAAACAGAGATCTAAAATACATCACAAATGCTACCGGCTCGTGGGTGGGGACAACTGCCGACAGCTCAGGAGATGTGGGCGAGTATTCCTCCCTTGGACTGGACGCTTCGGGCAACGTTCATATCAGCTATTATGATAATACAAATAGAGATCTAAAATATATCACGAATGCTACCGGCTCGTGGGTGGGGACAACTGTCGACAGCTCAGGAGATGTGGGCTGGTCTACTTCTCTTGCGATGGACGCCTCGGGCAAACTCGGTATTAGCTACCTCGATTACTCAAACCTCGACCTGAAATACGCCGTAAATCTTGATGCACCCTGTGAAGGAGACTTTGATTCTGACAAGAATGTTGATGGCTCAGATTTGGCCGCCTATATTTCAAATTCAATGAATATTACCTTAGAGACCTTCGCCTTAGATTTTGGCAGGAGAGATTGTCCATAAAGCAGTGAGTGGAAAGAACTGAGGGTCAAAGCTTGAACAGTGAATTGATTGACTTTAGATATACTATTCACAATTCAAGCTTTTACCCTAAATTTCTTTCCAATTGCCGCCGTCAAAACAACCCTGGCTCTGCCCAAGTCGCCGTCCCCTCACAAACGCTTTGGCGCACACAAGGGCCAGCAAGATCTGGGCCCGATTGCCGTGGAGCTGCGCTGGCTGTTTGATCTAATCAGCCGAGCGCCGCTACGTTTCGTCTTCAACAAGTTAGGTGAATAAAATTTGAATCAACGTGCTGATATTAATTATTATCTTGACAAATTGACGTTAATCCGCTTTACTTGGTGCGCTTACCTTTGGGTTTTGTGAATAGTGACGCAGTATCAGAATCTCCTTCCTTAAAAATGGCGCACGAATGATCTCGTAAAAAACCCAATTTCGCTGGAACGCGCTTCTAAAATCAATATTCAATAAACTCGTTTATAGACAATCAGATCGAAGAATACACCAATGGCGCGATTGTCACTGGCAAACGCCCGCGACCTGGATTACCAGATTCGAGCGTTTGTCAAAATAACATTCCGATATCGAGGACCTTAGGTCTGGTCGTGATCCTAAAAAGTGTTAGATGGAATGAAGCCGATGGTATGTATTTACGTTTACCGATGAAGGTGAATTTCAACCAAAAGGAGGAATTTATCATGAAAAAAAATTATCTTTTGGTATGGATCGCAATTATCACAGGTCTGATTGCGCTTGTTATCGCAAATCCCGCAACGGCCCAGGTCTACGAGATCGCGAATGGGGCCCTAGTGCAACCGGTATTCCCACTGTCCAAGGCTGAAAACGTGGTCGATTACTACACTTACGACACGCCCTTCGGCTCTTCGGGCGACCCGGATTTCGGAACGGTCAGCAGTTATGGGTTTATCTGGCTTTACGAGGACACGTCGACCGGAAAACTTAGTCTGGGCATGATATTTGACAAGCCTCAGGACGGCTCGGGTGGTGCCGTCGAAATGACTTTTGCGGGCGTGCCGCCAACCGGTTTTGTGGCCGTCAAAGATGACCCGGGCAATGTTGTCACGGTAACCGGCGGCAATTGGGTATGGCATCCCTGCTGCACGGATGGCGGCGTTATCGGCGGTCTGGAGAACGAACTTTGGCAAATCACGATGACGCTCAACAGTGCCGCCGGCGTGGATCGATGGTATTTTCTCAACGGACCATCGCCAAGTGCCCCGGTGCGTGTGTTGCTGGATATGGATCAGGATCTGGTCATCACGGCCGGTCGTCCGCCTTCGGTCGTCAAGTGGCGTCAACCGCCGGACATGCAATTCGGCGTTAATCTTCGCTCCATGGAACCGGAGCCGTTGGTTGCAGACGACTGGCGCTGCACAGATCCGAGGCCAGTGACCGATGTACATTTCTGGGGATCATTTCTCGGGTGGGAACAGAGCAACCCCGAACCGACTGCTCCGCCGCCCGTTGTGAATGCATTTTGGATTCGAATTTTCGGAGACATACCAGCCGGCACCGATCCGAATATTCCCTACAGCCGTCCAGGCGCTATTCTGTACCAGGAGTTGGTCAATAACTTTGAACAGATATTCGACGCTTCTATACTATTGCCGGATGAAACCTACGAACATAAATATTACTACAGCCTGGACCTGCGCGAGCCCTTCCAGCAGGTTGAGGGGACCATCTATTGGATTTCGATTTCCGCCGTTATGCAGGTATCCGATCCGCCGGAGCCCTTCCCTTGGGGCTGGGAAACTTCCACGGCTCACTGGAATGACAACGCAACTCGATTTTGGGTGTTTAACAATTATTGGGAAGAAATTACCCCGAATTTTCTGCCGTCATGGTATCGGGAACAATATCAAACGGTCGACATGGCTTTTGAGCTGACGGTTCCTTATGAACCGCCTCGGCCGCCGGAAATGGTCAAGTGGCAACAGCGGCCCGATATGAAACGCGGCGTGAATATCCTTTCCAATCCCGAAATCGATCCCCCTGATATTTTGACTGTATTCGACGATTGGCTCTGCCTGGGCGGCAGTCCGGTGGCCGACCTTCATTTCTGGGGCTCCTACTTGAGGTGGTTTGAAAAGGAGCCTGAACCACCGGGGACCTCCCCCGGAGTCGAGGTCTTTCGGATTCGCATCTTTTCGGACCGCCCGGCAACTTCCGAGCAGTTCAGTCGTCCCGACTTGCTGCTATACGAGGAGTGGGTCGATGCCTCCAACTTCAGCGAGACCTATGTTGCTTCCATACCCCTGATTGAGGGAGAACTCTGGGAGCACAAATTCAGATACGATCTGGATCTGCCGCGCATATTCTGGCAGAAGCGCGACCGAATTTACTGGCTGAACATATCCGCCGTCCCGAAGGATCCCGAATTTCAATGGGGCTGGGAAAGCTCTATGGACCGCTGGAACGATTATGCAGTAGAAGGTTTTTATAAAGATCCCACCGAACGGGACTGGCGGCTTATCGTCAATCCGTTGACAAGAGAGTTTGTTGATATGTCCTTTGAACTGACAACGTGTCAGGGCCCCATCAAATGGCTGCAGTTTCCGGATATGGCCAACGGCATCAATGTGCCGGCCATTCCAATGGATCGCATTTTGGCTGATGATTGGTTCTGTCGTGAAGGCAAGCCCATTACCGAGGTCCACTTGTGGGGCTCCTATTTGGATCCCAGCGGCCGTTTTCACTGGGAAGAAAACAATCCCGGGCCGCCAACGTCGACGTTGCCATCACAACCAGGGATTGAAGCGTTCAGGGTTAGCTTCCATCGTGACGTAACCGCCGGCGTCGATCCGGACATGCCCTGGAGCCATCCTGGAGAGCAGCTGCACGAAGCGTTAATCGAGACAGAACAGTTCAGCGAAAGATATTGGGATTCCGTACCCCACATTGGAGTAGAAGGCGAGATATGGTGGGAGCACAAGTTTTATTATATCTTGAAGCTGGAAAAGCCGTTTGAACAGATGGCCGGGAACATTTACTGGCTGGATATAGCGGCCCACCCTGCTCCCAGTAGTAATTTCGTCTGGGGTTGGGAAACTTCTAAAGACCACTGGAACGACAGTGCTGTGCGGGGTAACGGCCTTATGTGGCGTAATCTGGGACAAATCGGCACTGATTTTGATGACCTCCCTCTTGGAGCTACCTACAATGTGGGCAACACCTTTACCACCAACGGGATACCTGTCCGCGTGGAGCTTTTCCAGTGGAGTAACGGCACATGGACTGACACCGGCTTTACCAGTGTTGTGGCGCAAGGCCGGGCCGGTGGTACCTGGAAAGAATTAGCGGTAAACAACGTCAATCTAGCATTCGAGTTTGACATGCCGGTTACCGGGCTATCGCTGCAATTTGGCGAATACGGCGGCAATCTAAACATCCGAATCAACGGGGATTTTCGTAACTACAATAATTTTGCCGATATCAATGGGCTTGTCATCGGCGACGTTCAGGTGAATGTGGTCAATGGGCTTGGAAACGATATCGGCATCCTGAGTCTGATCGGGCAAATCAATGATTTTGCCGTCGGAGGGCAGGAGCTCTATATCGATGATCTCCAGACCGGCCCGGTGGATATGGCTTTCCTGCTGTATGCTGAAGACGAGACCGACGTTTGCGAGGCCGATTTTGATCGCGACGGTGATGTGGACAAAGTTGATCTGGAGGTTTTCGCCGAGGATTTTGGCCGCGATGACTGCTATTTAACCGGCAACTGCGAAGGGGATTTTAAATACGACGGCGATGTGGACGGCGTCGATGTCAAAACGATAATGGATGACTACGGAAGAGACGACTGCCTGTGCAGACTGCCGCTGTTCGATACCCAGTGATCTACCAAAAAGGTGGGAATTGAGTTCAGCTTTTTAACTTTTGTAATACCAACTTGTCCAGGTTGGGTATCTGTTAAGCTGATTTAAAATGTTTTGACGGTGGCGAGAGAATAAAATAGATACGCCGACCTGCGACAAGTTCAGTCAAGCGGAGGCAAACCACAAATATTCAATCTTCAATTCGGGCTTGTCCGGGTTGGATGTTATCTGTTAATCGTTATTTCGCAACGGCGGAATTATAAATAGAATTGGATGTGAGCCTGATCTTATATTTCGACTATCAGTGAGTCGTAAAAACAGGTTGCATCCCTTATGATTACGTCCGACAAGGATTCAAAACCACTTTCCATACGCCGAACCCTAGGTGACGATTGCGGCCGCCTTGACAAGTCCTTTCACAACATTTTTTACGACATCCGTAGTACCGGCCAATCGCTCCAGCAGCAATGCCTTCTTTTTGTTAGCAGATGTTTCCGCATTTACTGCTGCTATCAAGGCTTTTAACTCATCCTGATCAACCTTCTTCGGAAGAACTTCAGCAATTTCCTCGTCTGATAAACCGCCAAGTTTTTTCATGTCTTCTGCTAAAAGCTCGTCCGCCTTTTTTGCTTCCTCGCTAAAATCAAAATTAAACTTTACCATGATGCTATCCTCCTTATTCATCGCCTATGGTTTCTATGCTGGATTTAGTCGCCGATATCCCTGCTCGAATCCGGTCTTTTGCTTTCTCCAATTCATCAGCTACCTTCTTAAGGCTCTCTTCAACATTCTCCTTTTCATCGAGTATGATCGACAACGTTTCATTTGCTTCAATCGCGGCGTTCATTATCTGTTCGCTGCGTTTCAACACTCCAAGTTTTTCCAGAACTAAATCTTGTTTCTCTTTTACCTCCACTACGGACGCCAAGTATGCCTTTATTGTGGCCTGGGCACCCTGAAGATCTGCGTATGCTGAGTTTATTTCACTCACTATCATTCTCTCCTGCTCGTTAATTTTCCTCAACAGGTCCTGTCTTCTTTTCCTGATTTCACGTTCCGCAGCTTCCGAGAAACCCAGCATCACTTCACCAAGTCGACCGCGCCACTCGGAAACCACCTTTTCCACTCCTCCTATGACAGCAGTTCTTTGAGGTTCATTCAGCTGCCCGCCCCTCAAGGTAACTTGAATGTCAGAAGCGTTTATTTTACTCATCGCATAAGAGTCATCAAGCTCTTTTCTGAATTCCTCATTTTTAACTGCCTCAGCAAGAAAAACCGGCGTCCACCTTTCGTCAATAAATATATTCGCCTGTTCTCGCAATTTCTGATAGTAGAGTTGCACAAATCGAATGTGGGACTTCTGAATTTCGGCAACCTGTTCCACAGTGACCTCGGAAAGCTCAACTGTCTGTCTGGATGCCGTCGTACATCCCAAAAAAGTCATCAATCCAACCACGAGGAGAATCAGGCTTAACCGTTTGCGTTTCGTTATCATTTCCATTACCTCCCAAATAGACGCACCAAAAGCACATCTCACAAAATTATCTCAGCTGATCCTTACATTAAAGAAGGAGGGGTGAGGACAAGAATTACAGATTAATGCCGATGCGAAGTCGTATTTTTGGCCTTAAATAGCATTGGCGACCGGAAACCGAATACGGACATTGATTAAAGAGCAGCCGGCTTTTGTACCACGATCCACAGCAATAATAATGCCAGAGTTAAAAGACAATGAAATAAAATGGCACAGGTAAGATATGCCATTGAATCCTCAAGGTAAATTTTTCAAGAAGCACGTTGGTATGACTATTTTTTTAGACTATATCCATGGGTTAATATATACACAGATCACACTTCAGCAAATTTTCTGTATATTTGGTTGACATCTATGGGTGTCTGGGGGACATTTTATATCCCTTAAGTCAAACAAAATAATAAAAATGATGTTAAGAATTTTATTCATGGAGGTCCTCCGTATTCAGATAAAACGTGTTAAACGATCAAGTCTAACATGCGAGTCGATCATGTATTAAACAGACCTTAGCTCGCTTCGCTCGCAATCGGAATAATGGAACAATGGCATAATGGAATATTGGGTACATTCGTGCTCCGTCTGGTCGAAACATAATACGGTTCATGGGATAAACAAACCATGGATCGAAAAAACATCAACAGAGGATTTAAAAAAATGCGAGGTTGGCAAGATGCGGTTTGCCTTTATGTCTTGGCCTGTAAAATTATTGCCAACTTCCCATTCGAACTAAAGAAAGTGGCCAGCAACAGCATTGACGCTGCACACAGCATCTCGCGAAAAATCTGAGGAGGTTATTGTCGTTGCAGTTTGAAAGAATAGGAACCCGTTATAATTTATTTGCGTCTAAAACATCTCGGATGGTTTCAGCTATATCCCTTCTAAGCACTGGCTTGGACACAAATGCTCGAATGCCCATAGCTTTTGCCTGTTGTTCATTGATTTGGGTGCTGTAGCCGGTGCAGAGTATAACAGGGATTTCAGGCCGTAAGCGGATTATTTCTTTTGCTAATTCATCACCGGTCATTTGGGGCATGGTCATATCAGTGATTACCAGATCAAAGCTGTCTGCTCTGACTTTAAACAATTCCAGGGCCTCTATGGCACTAACTCTGCCGGTAACTTTATATCCCAAAGATTCAAGCATTTGTTTTCCGATTTTTACCAAAGTCGGCTCGTCATCTACAAAAAGAATACTTTCGGTCCCGGTTGCGATAGACTTTGTTTCGGTCGGTGAAGGTACCCCATCGCTTTCGACTTTTGGTAGATAGATCGTAAAAATTGATCCTTTACCCAGTTCGCTGGATACAATTATTTTTCCCCCATAACTACCGACAATCCCGTGGACGACCGAAAGCCCCATGCCGGTTCCTTCACCTTTCTCTTTTGTGGTAAAAAACGGATCAAATATTCGATCGAGAATATTTGCTGACATACCATGACCGGTGTCGCTTATGGATAATTCGAGATAGGGTCCCGGTTTCAACTCCGGATGCTCCGCTGATACATCTTCTCCAAAATTGGTATCTACCAGCTCCAACTCCAGCTCACCCCCTTTTTCCCTCATGGAATGTCCGGCATTGGTACATAGATTCATTATAAGCTGGTGTATTTGAGTCGGATCTGCCATTACCAATGATTCACTTTTGATTTTCGGGCGAATTTCAATGGTCGTAGGCAGTGATGCCCTTAGGAATTTTATCGCCTCTTTGCAAATGAGTTTTATCTGAACCGGTTTGAGCTCCTGCTCGCCCTGGCGGCTGAAGGTTAGAATTTGTACGACCAAATCCCTGGCCCGGCCGCTGGCTTTGAACACTTCCTGCATACTTTGGTAGGCAGCGGAATCTTTTTCGACTTCATTTAAAGCCAGTTCGGTGTAGCCCATAATGGCTGCAAGAATGTTATTGAAATCATGAGCAATACCTCCGGCCAGGGTACCGATGGCTTCCATTTTTTGAACTTGTTGAAGCTGCAGTTCGAGTTCTCGTTTCCCTGTAATGTCTTCGATTATTCCGTCATAGTATTTCACTGAACCATCGATGTCTTTAACCGCCACGGCTGATACCGATCCATCAAAAGGGGTTCCATCCGCTTTCTTGAGTTTCACTTCATATCTATTGACGAATCCGTCTTTTAGCATTTTTTCATTGAAGAAATTTCTGTCACTTGGATTTTGATATAAATCTGAAACTTGTACAGCAAGAAAATCTTCTCTACTAGAAAAACCGAACATTTTAGCTATAGCCGGATTGGCCTCTATGAACTTGCCTTGAGGTCCCGTGGTGTTGCGATAAATACCGACATGCAGGTTGCCTGTCAGGTTTTTATACCTCTGCTGGCTCTTCTTTAACGATTCTTGAGTCAATCGCTGTTCGGCAATTTTCGATTCAAGTTGAACGTTGGATGCCGTTAATTGTTTAGTAAGAGATTGTTCCGATTCAAGGATTGATTCTAAAGCAGCCACAAGTACCCCTATTGAAATAGTCGTGGCTGCACCAAGAGCGGTGAAGCTCAAGCCTGCAGCAATCCACTTCTCAGCATTATATGGTGGTATCAATGACCATTCAAAATAACCCGAATTAAAAAGCAAGCCTACCAAGAAGCATGAACCAACATTCAGCACTAAAGTTATAATTCCAGCTTTCAGACCCAATAGCAGACCCGCCAATGCAGAAAAAACAAAAAGATACAATCGTCCGCTGCCGGATACCCCGATAGTCATTATAGAGGTAATGCCCACGACAAAAAAAATGAATAATCCAGCCCATGCCCGAATTTTGAACGGTATCGCATTTACAAACGTTACGACAACAATCAATGAGTAGGTTAACAAGTATATTATCGCAGTCAAATACTGTTCTGATTTTGCAAATATGTTTAAATTCGAAATTAATGGAAAGATACCTAACAGGACAACGATTAGGAATATCGAGTTGAAAATTCGCGCTCTCCAATATTGCAAAGTATCTTTCCCGATATCAGACTTCGACGGGAGAAAATGATCAAGCACACGCTTAGGCAGATATAATGATTTGGAATATGAAAGCATTTGGGTTTTCGGCATTTCCGGTCACTTAGAGATTTCAACTGCACTCGACGCCGATTCCTCCTTCTATATAATCAAACAGAATCAACAAGCTTAGAATTCTAAATCCAAAATTGATTTTCCGGCGAAAATCCAGATTTAAATTGGACTTGAAAGTGGCATCTGGGGCACATTCCTGAGCCCATTTCAGAATATGAAAAATTTGTTCCTCATATAAGTTTACCATAAACTGTTTAAATTCCAATAATTAATTATGTTACAACTTTGCATTTACTAAAGAGGACCACACCAATTCTTGAGTTGAAAGCAATATACAAGGAATTGGCGCTTTATAGACAGCCGGCATTTTGGGTCTTAATATTACAGGACAAGATTAGTCGATATTGAGCTTTGAAGATCTGATTTTATTGGTCCTTCGGCTCAAGCGGCACGACCGTAACATATTTCAAAGGGGGTAAAATGCAAAAAACATGGTCCTATAAAAACTATGAAATTAAAGAAGGTCTAAAACCAGGAAGTTCTCAATTTCGCTATTTTTTCGTCGTTTCCGAAAACGGCGAGAAAAAATGCAATTATTGTGTCTGGATAGTAGATGAAGCCCTACCCCGGTTCGATCAATCCAAGGATTTTAATTCGATCGTCTCTTCTCAGATTGAGACCTGGCACGAGTGGATCAAGGGAAAAATTGATGATTCGGATTTTAGGAATAGGGCATTAAAATTCGATATAACGGGCGAAATAGAGATCGACCTCTCGAAAATGGCGGAACATGTCAGGATGGATTCGTGATTTAGATGCGAATCGAGGGGTTGTTTTGGATCATAGAACAAACTTTTATATCTTGTAAACAAACTCCATCCGGTGATCAATCTTCGTTTTAACGAGTCGCCGGTGGCTTTCCTTCAGAATGTTATTGCCATGAGTCGGCCGCAAGGGGTGCAAGAATGGGCCAAGGTACCCGGGATTATAAGCGAATCCTTTACTTTTAGCTCAATAACCGAATCGGTTTAATCTATTTTGGGAAAATTGGGGAAAAGAACAGACAAAAACAGAAAAGAACAGAAAAGAACTGTAAGAATAGAGAAAGAACAGAGAGAAAGAACTGGGTCGCATCTTAATTTTTAATTATTGATATTGCTCGCCAACCGAGATAACCTGCGTTTTAATTCCAAGAAGATAGTCATCGTGCTTTTGACATAACCCGAGAAATATTATAGGGAATGTCGGTTCCTAATCTTATATTTCGACGATCGGTGAGTTGTAAAAACAGTTTCCATCTATTTTAAATCAACAACCAATAACGAAAAACTAATAATTAAGATGAGACTTTTTTGATGAATAAATATTATAAATTGATGGGTTTGGGGATGTTTGGGTTGGCGCCGGATATAGCCTTTGCTGCGGGTAATAGTGCCCACAAAACTGGAGCGGCAGTCATTCACTGTTTGATTTTGCTCTTATTAGCATGGGGTATTTACAAGTCTTTTTCCATCGCCAGGCGTAAGACTACCAATACCAAATGTGTTATTTCTCTCGGACTTTCATTAGCTGGCTTTTTTATTGTCAGTGCAGGAACAGTTGCCAAAATGTATCTTTTCAATTTTGGTCCGCTGACCGGAATTTCTCTGATTCTGGCCGGTGTTTTTTTTATTACCAGCATGGTGTTGGCAGTTGTCGGCCTGATTGACTACAATCAAGAATTTACACAGGGTAAAAAACAGGCTGTCTGGGCAATTCTTTTAAGTTCTTTGGTTATCATATTGGTCGTATCTGGAATCGTTATCTCCATTGTCAAACGTGCAGACATGCAAAAGGAAATGTACGCCACCGATGCGGGTAACAAACCGATTGTTCACTCGGATTTGAATTTTACACTGGAGGTACCGGGTAAACCCTACGCAAAAATCAAACCGGAAAAGATGAATCCTTTTGCAAAAGTAGCATTTATGCGAGGAAAGCCGCAGGTTTTTTATATGCTGATACCCGAACGGATAGGCATCGATCAGGGAATGAAGACTGAGGATCTTCTTGATATTGCCCAGGCAGCGTTAAAGGGAGGAGCACAGAGGTTGGAAAGCGGGCAGCCTTTAAACAAAATGATTAACGGCATGAATGGATTATATATTGTTTCTGACGCCAAAGTCAAAAACAGAGAAATTAGTTATGTTCACTGGGTCTTTGCAAGAAATGGATTTAGCTATCAACAAATCGGTTTTTCCGAAACAAAGAACAAGGCAGTGTTAATAGCAGAAGCAGAAAAACTATTTGCGGGATTTAAACAGATTGACCCGGATGCTTTTTGCTATTCTGAAGGTTCAAAGCCTCTTGGGCTTTATGAATCGGGTCAGTTTGGCTATTCTTTGGATTTACGCGGAGCACCTTGGATTAAATGGACTGATGTGAATGAAACGATTCCCGGTGCTGATATTGGAGGGCAGACTGGAGATGGTCTCGCAGCATTCATAGTCTCGGCGTTCTCCTTGGAACAAGTTAATCCGGGTCATGATGCGATCATTGATGCATTTTTACAATCAATGTCAATTGATCGGAATAATGAAAAGCTCACCCTTTTATCCGAAGAGCAAATCACCAATTTCCATAACTATACCTTTTCATATTCAGGCATTAAAGAAGGTACCCTACTTGATTTTAGGATCAAGATTTCAATTGGTCCGGATAAGGCTTTTTCAATAGTTGTGTGGACAGATAAAAAAATATCCAAAGTAGAAGGTTTTTTTAGCCAGATCGACGAATCAATACAGTATTTTAGTTTCCGTCCTTCTTCTGAATCCCAAAGGTTCGATGACCATGGAAGAAAGGTCATGGCTGATATATTAAACAGGGTTGGAATTATTTTTGAAAACAGAAAGGATTATGAAAATGCCGCAAGATACTATACTTTCGCTGTAGCCTATGATCCGGCGGATGAAATTATCTGGGACAATGCCATGAAAAATTTAAATAGGCAAAAAAAGCACAAAATGGCAGTCCAATTATTCAAAAGATATGATCAAAAAATTCGCTTCGACAACAGCACAATCTCCTGGTATGCATGGCATCTTGCTCAGAGCGGCAATAAACCGGAAGCCTTAAAAAAATATCAATATTTATTTTCTTCAGGGTACACAAATGCAGAGGATTTTAAATATTATATTACTCTGCTGGCTGAATCAGGAAATCTGGAGGCAGTTGATCCGGCATATGATTCTTACCTGAAGCAGCAGGACAATCAAGCGCTGCGAATAAACCAGGCCCAAACATGGTACGGGCAAAAACAGTTCGAGAAAGCCTTGGCTGTCCTGGAAAAGCTGGATAAAACATCACCCGATGTCATTTTGGAACAGATTTATAATTTACAGGGACTGGAACGGCACAAGGAAGCCTTGAATTTATGCGACCGGCTGATAAGCGGGATTAAGTATCCAGGGGATGGATATTATTTAAAAGGGAAGTCGGAATATCATCTCAGGTGGTACACAAAAGCCAAAAAGTCATTTGAAAAATCATCAGAGTATTTCCCGGGAAATGAAACGATCAATGGGTATCTAAAAGAATTGTCCGGTATTCTGGGCCAGGGAGACAATTCAATCATAAAAAGGAAGATTCCGTCCATACCTTTGCCTGAAAAGATAGCGGAACGGATGGATAAACCGGTTGATCCGGAATACATAAAGGGAAATGGCGCCTATTTTTTGCAGTACTGCTTTGGTTACCAGTGGGGTGCCGACGGGGTGTTGAAAAGTACCTTGCGGCATAAAGTCCGTATTGTAAATTCGGCCGGCGCCAATAATTTCAGTACTTATACCATAGATTTTAATCCGCTTTATGAACAGCTCTATGTAAACAGTCTTGTGGTTCGCGACAGAGAAGGCAATGTCATTGCAAAGGGTGACGAAGACAGCTATTTCATTATAGATCAGCAAAATTCAAATCTGAAGAACCATGATCAAACTCTAAACATGCCCATCCCTCAGCTTGTTCCGGGCTGCACCATAGAAATCGTTGCAACCAAAATATTGGGTCATTATGATCATTTTCCTTTCACGGAAAGGCTTCTGGCGGGCAGGTATCCAATTCTTAACAGTATGGTCTATGTATTAGGGGACGCCGAGAAATATTATTTAAAAGCACTAAATGGCGTAAAAACCGAGACTTTCAGTAAAGGGAAAATGGCCTATACATACTCTCCGATGAAATACCGGAGGGAGCCGAAACAGCAGCATTACAAGTTGATTCTGCCTTGTGTCTATATAAACGGGAGAGATCAAGACTGGTCTGAACAGGGGGAGAACTATTTAAAAAAGATTCAAAAGCAATTGATCATCACAGACGATATAAAAAAATTGTCTTTGAGTTTAATTGACAACGATGATGCAGAGAGTGAAAAAATTGCAAAATTGTATCACTATTTACAAAAAAACTACAAATATTTGGGAATTGAGTTTGGCTCAAGAGGTGAGATACCTTACGAGGCGTCCAAGACCGTAAATAATAAATTTGGCGACTGTAAAGATCATGCGGTGCTGTTCCATCACCTGCTTAAAAGTGCCGGGATTTCGAATTATCTTGCATTGGTAAATTCCAATCACCCCGTGCAAGACGATATGCCTTCACGGGATCAGTTCGACCACATCATCAACTACATTCCGGGTAAAACAGGCCGCTTTCTGGATGCAACGGATAAAGACTCAGCCACGGATCTATCAGCGCCCACCTATTTAGCCGGATCCCAGGCGTTAATCCTGGAACCAGGGAATGTCCGTTTCTTGAAAATACCAGATTACAATGCGCAGGACACACACATTTATATAAACAAGGTGTTCCGTGTTGAGGACAAAATCCTGCATGTCAACGAAACGCTGGAAATGAACGGGCATTATGCCGCATTTATGCGCAATTTCCTTAAGAATAAAAATACGGATCGTCAACAGGCCTGGGTACAGGCAACTATCCTGTCCTATTACCCTTCCGGGCAACTGGAGAAATTTGAGGTAAAAAACCTCATGGAAAATGATAAGCCCATCATAATTGATAGTTTCTATTCAGTGTCCGGAAGGATCCATCCCTTAAAAAAGAAGTTAATGGTTAAAACATCCGGTATCTGGGAATCTAATTATCTGCTTTCAGAGCCTGTAAATAACCGCAAAACCAAATTTGAAATTGAAATTCCGTTTTTGCTGGTCAGCCATAATGTGATGGAGGTGCCTGAAGGATTTGAGATCAGTGAATACCCAAAGGAGCTTTTTTCTTCCAAGACAGACTTTGGTGATTTCAACATCAAATTCAGTACCAGTAATAATACATTGGAGTACCATCTGAGGCTGACTGCCCGAAAAGGGGTGTTTCCCAAAGATGAATATCAGGCATACTACGAGTTTAAGCAATTAGTTTTGCAGGCGGCCTCACCCAATATTTCGTTGGCAACCAGTAATTGAAAATGTTTAGCCCAACTAAAAAAAAGCACCGAATGAATCGGTGCTTTCCGCATATCCCCAAAAAGTATTACAGGGAATGTTAGATCCTGATACTATTTGGGTTTTAGAGGATTTGATTCTGCAAAAAGGGCGCAAGAAAAATGAGGCTCGAGATATCGCCACCTATCTCAATAGGGAATTGGCCGGTAAAAGTGGTTGGACTTTTGACCCCCCCCTTATTTCAGAACCATAACGAACTATTCCGGTTCCACGAGAACCTTGAAAACGAACGGTGAATCCAAACCACCGGCCACAACCTGATTTTCGCCCGGTTTCAGGTATTCAAAATCTTGGCCGAAATGGCGTCCCAGGAAAACCCCGTTGATCTGGGTTCCCAAGGTGCTTCCCAAATCCAGTATACCGCAGCCTTTATGATCCTGGTACAGGGCAAAGTGCTCGCGGGATAATCGAAAGGGCCGCTTGTCCGGAATTATCAGGTCCATGATCATGTTAGGGGCGGTCTCGTTCCACTTTATCGAACGTCCGATTGAAAAGGGCAAATTGACAATTTCAATTCCTTCAGCCGGCATGACCGGAGCCAGCCGCGAGGATGAGGGCAGCAATAAAATTCGATAATCATGGGATAATTCCGTTTCGGGTTCGAAATCCGGCGGCAGGCTTAAAGGAACACTAAACGGCGCTTCGTTTTCGATCGAGTCACCAACTCTCAATGCAGCGGTTGCCTCGGCGTATTTTCGGGTGATCGTACGCAACTGCTCACATAGGCGCGAAATCATTTGGTAGGCCGATGAGCTGTCCTGGCTGATCAACAGGAAAAAATCGTTCTTTCCAAAAATTTTCAGGGAGACATGATTTTTTGCACGAGCCGAGGCGCTGCGGGGCTGGCCATCCACGATACCCATTTCGCCGAGAAATTCTCCCGCCCTCATCACCCCCAGTATTATAATCTCATCCCCGTATTCGGTGAAGACTTCAACCTCCCCTGATAATATCTTATAAGCAAAATCACTCGGATCACCTTCTCTGAGAATGATATCACCGTTTTTGTATTCTCGTACGGTCATAGCCTGTTATCCTTCAGTCATAAAAAACTATATTTTGACTGGATTGTTATCTTTTGGTTCTTGGAGCGGGTATTGCAGGCATCCGTCGGGCTGTTATCGCAAATGCCAATCCATCTGAATGTCCGGAATCAAGACGCCGTCTAACGATGCGTCTTTTCAACTTCAGAAAACAAGGGATCTACAGTCTAGACAGGATTGAAAAAATCTGTCAAGAGTAATTGTTTAGCCCTTGTATAAGCGAGCAGATGGTGATTGAACCGGGCGAGCGTGAAAACTTTAGGGGACGTTGTTGACTAATAGAACCAAATGATGCTAAATTCGCGTTTCTTAAAATCTTACGAAGGGGAAAGAAAGGGTTCGCATCTAGATTTTCAATTATCGACACCGCTTGCCAGCCGAGATAAACCGCGTTTTAATTCAGAGAAGATAAACATCGTGCTTTTGACATATCCTAAAAAATATTATAGGGAAGTTGGGTCCTGACATAATCTGAGTTTTAGAGAATATAGAAAGTCAGCCGCCCATACATTTTAACCTGAAGGGAGGTCCGTTTTGTCCGTGTCCATACGATTTTTAGGCACTGCCGCATTTGAAATAACCACGGCAAATAAGAAGCGCGTCCTCATTGATCCATTTCTCGATGAGAATCCGGTCAGCCCGATCAAGGTCGCGGACCTCGATTATCTTGATCTGCTAGTCGTTACCCATGCCGCCTACGACCATTTGGGCGACGCGCTGATCATCATGCAAAAATTCCCAGATCTTTTGTTGATGTGTGGTGCGGATGTGCGCGGCTACCTGATTAAGAAGGGGATCGCTGAGGCAAGGTTGGTGGCTTCGCCATGGGGCATGATGGTAGAGCTTGCCGGCGTACGCATCCGGCCGGTCTATTGCCGGCATTGGTCCTATATTCAGGATGAGGACGGTATTGCCTATTCCAGCACACCGTTGGCCTTTATCCTTTACGCGGACGAAGATTGCGGAATCTACGTTGCCGCCGACACGGCTTTGTATGGCGATATGAAGTTGTACGGTGAACTCTACAAACCCAAAGTCGGCTTATTTAACGTCGGGGTGCCGTCTCAGCACCTGGGGGCCAAGCACGGCGTCCAAGAATATTTAACCGGTGAAATGGATGCTAAAGAAGGGGCTTTGGCGGCGGAATGGTGGGGTGTGCAATATGCCATTCCTTGTCACCATGACAATGTTAAACTACCGGAGATCGTTAAATTTAAGCAACTTCTGGAGCAGCGCCGGTCGAGCAAAGCAACTGTTGCGCAACCGATAATTCTAGCACCCGGGGAAACATTCGAGCTGTGAAATGGGCGTTTTCTTACTGCAGCAAAGATGTGAGCGTGTCTGAAATATTGACAGTCTCGTAAAAAGTCGAAAAACGACCTGTTTGAAGATGAATAATTCGATCCTGTATTTCCCCGGTATAGCGGGATCACCGCGGCGTGCCGCATCGACAATAGATTTTTGCAGATTTTTATTGACAATTTTGAGACTGGCTAGATATATACGGTATGCGTAAATTATTTTCGCATAACGGTAATTGAGAAAGGCGATATGGCAAAACGAGAAAATGATTATTTTTCAAAAACGATTGAAAAAGGGTTTTCAATCATCAATCTTTTTGATCAAACCCATACACGCAGAAGCCTCACCGAAATATCAAAAATTTTAAGTATCAATCCGACCTCGACATACCGATATGTGAATACGCTAATTGAACTTGGATACCTAAAGCGGGTTTCGAATTCAAAGGTTATAAAACTTGGCTCGGGGGCGCTTTCGTTGGGATACCAATTTTTGCAGGGATTTGAATTGCTGCAATCTATTAAGCCGCTGATTGATGAAATATTCAAAGAACATGGGATCACCATTGATACAGTCTTAAAAGAAGGCCGTACATTAATTGCGCTATATCGACGTGAGTCAACGGCGACGATCAATTTCAGGCATCCTTTAAGGAGCGAGTCTATTTACGCCCGGGCAACCGGGAAGGCAGTTTTAGCAAACATGTCGGAAAGTGAGTTCTCGGATTTTGTCTCAAAGACCAAGCTGGTAGCAAAAACAAAAAATACAATTGTTGATATCGGCGACCTGACTTCCGAACTGGAGATGATCAAGAGAAAAGGATACGCTTTAGCAAATGAGGAATATCTTCCCGGGCTGAATGCGGTTGCTGCTCCTTTTTTCAATTTCAGCAAAAATAGTGTGGTCGGTGCGGTAAGTTTTGACTTTCCCGCGCACCACTACTCAATCGAACTCATCGAGAGTAAGTATGCGGACGTAATCAAAAAACTGGGTATGGATCTTTCTGAAATGGTGACAGCTGCAGGTGATTAAATCATCGTTTACTTTCAATAACCCTAATTGCTGAAAGGAGGCAAAAGTGAAAAAAACACTAGTGATTTTCGTTTGTATTATCTTTATGGGATTGGCTTCAACCCCAGCCATAAGCGGTGAGAAAGTAATGATCGGAAAGCCGTCCTGGATCGGTGCGCAGGCGATTGCCGCCCTGCTGCAGGCCGTGGTCATCGAACGCATTGGTGGGGAGGCTGAATTGGTGCCGGGAAGCAATGCCACGATCTTCCAGGCAATGGATCAGGGCAAGGGCGACATTGACGTTCATCCGGATGTATGGTTGCCCAACCAGGAAGCCTTTACCAAAAAGTATGTTGATGATCAAAAAACCGTTACCTTGAGCAAGAATCCCTATGAGGGAAATCAAGGCTACTGTGTTGCCAAATGGTTTGCCGAGACGTACAACATCACCGATATCGCCGATCTCGGCCGACCCGACGTGGCCGCCAAAATGGACAGCGATGGTAATGGCAAGGGTGAAATGTGGATCGGCGCACCCGGTTGGGCTTCGGCGAACGTGAACGAAGTCAAGGTACGGGAATATAACCTGCTGCCCTTCATCGACCCCATTCGCGCGGAAGAAAGCGTAAAGACGGCACGCGTCAAGGATTCGATCCAGAAACAAGAGGGATACGCCTTCTATTGCTACAAACCGCATGCGATCTGGTTTATGTTTGATGTCGTGATGCTGACGGAACCCAAGTACGATCCGGCCAAGTATATCATGTTTCAGCCCTCCGATACGCCGGACTGGTACGAAAAATCGATGGTCGCCACCAAGGATGCCCTGAAAGAAGTCCAGATTGCCTGGTCGAAATCCCTGAAATCGCGATCCCCCGCCATTACCGAGTTCCTGGAACGGTTTGGTCTGACGGCTGACGACGTCAGTAATCTAGCCTACCAGGTATCCAGCGGTCGCGATGCATACGAAGTGGCCAGCGAGTGGATTAAGCAAAATCCCGACCGTGTCGATGCATGGCTGGGCTTGTAATCTCCGTTTGAATTGTCGTCAACGCTGCTGCTGGACGAGGCAAACCGACAGTGGCGTTGATGTTTTCAGCAGCAGCGTTTTATTTGCCGTGCAGGAGCAGCCCATGCCCTCTATGGATGACAAGCAATCGAAGGATACGGTGATCAAAGTTGAGAATGTCTGGAAGATATTCGGCAAAAACGCGGATATCGCCATGCGTGCGATTAGCGAGGAGGGACTTTCCAAAGCCCAGGTGCTGGAGCGCTACGATGCCGTTGTCGGGGTTGCCGATGCAAGCCTTGAAATCAGATCGGCTGAAATTTTCTGTATCATGGGTTTGTCAGGAAGCGGAAAATCCACCCTCGTTCGCCATTTCAACAGACTTTTAGAGCCCACTGCCGGTAAAATCTTCATCGACGGAACGGATGTAATGGCCTTGGATCCCACGGCCCTGCGGACGTTTCGCAACACCAAAATCGGAATGGTTTTTCAAAATTTCGCCTTGATGCCGCACCGTTCGGTTTTGGACAATGTGGCCATGCCGCTTGAAATTCGTTCCATTAACAAGAACGACCGGCTGAGCAGGGCGCAGGAAATCCTCAAGATCGTCGAATTGGATACGTGGGGCCATAAATTTGCCCACGAGCTATCCGGAGGTATGCAGCAGCGGGTCGGTCTGGCTCGCGCCCTGGCCGCCGACCCGGAATTTCTGTTGATGGATGAACCGTTCAGTGCTCTGGATCCGCTGATCCGAAGGCAGCTTCAGGATGAGTTTCTGAAGCTCTCGGCCGAGATGAAAAAAACGACCATTTTCATCACCCACGACCTGGACGAAGCGGTTCGCATCGGAGACCGCATCGCCATTATGCGAGACGGCCGCGTCGACCAGATTGGAACGGCGGAAGATATCGTCATGCATCCGGCCGACGATTACGTGGCGGACTTTGTCGCCGGCATATCGCGTCTGAAGGTTGTAAAAGCCCATGCCGTGATGCAGCCGGTGGCCGAGTATGTGGCCAGGCACGGAGAGCTGCCGGAAAATAGCTCCAAGGTGAAAGAAAACGAGTCGCTGAGTATTTTGATCCATTTGGCGATCGATGAGGAGACCCCCATCGTCGTGCAGAGCGATGGTGTCGACATCGGGGTGGTAACCCGGAGCGGAATATTGAAAACGGTAATCGAGGGAACGGAGGTGTCATGACTGACCCACGGCTTGAATCACCGGCCGCACCGCTCTCTGAAGACGGCGGGGGCGATGCGGACCAACGGCGCGAACAGATCGCACAGTTCGTAAAAACCAACCCCGGATACTATGCAGACCAGTTTGAAAAAATCGGCAGCCAGGCTCGATTCGTATGGACTTTCAATGTCTGGGCGGGGCTTCTGGGACCCATCTGGTATTCCGCCCGTGGACTGTGGAACTGGGGCCTGGCATTTTTGATTATTGAAACCTTTGCCTTTGTGCAGATCGTACGAGGCCTGTTCGGCGATCTTGCCGCCGCGGCCTGGAAACGCATCGCTCAGATCGAGGGAACCCTGGAGCTGCGCAAGCAGCAACTGGCTGCCGCTATAGAGAGCAATTCCGACAAAGTGGACGTCTACCAGCGTACGGTGGATTCGCTGGAGAGCGCCATCGGCGGCATTCGCCTCGAGGCCAAGCAGCTGGAGGATTCGGGTTTATATATTGCACTAGGGGGCTTTGCACTTCTGGTTATCGTCAAGATCGGCCAGATGGTTTACGCGAACCAGGCCCTGGAACGACGGTTCTCCGAATGGCTCTCCGATTCCAGCATCCAAGCCGGGATGCCGGCCAAAAACATCGCACTGAGTGTGGTATTTGTATGCGTCATCATTTTGGCGACCATCCTGCACTACAGCTTCCCGGGGGCCTATCCCCTGCTGATGGACTTTCCGACCCATGCGGATATACGGCTGACGACCATCAAATGGGTCGAAGACTTTTTCACCTTTGCCGTCACCAGCGGAGAGGCCCTTTTCGACATCATCACCCATGGAATCCGCCTGGTGCTGGACGGGCTCGAGCTGGTGTTTGTTCAAACACCCTGGATCGTGATCGCAAGTTTCATCATCCTTTTGACGGGTCTTTCGGCCGGGGTCCGCACGGCGATTTACGCAGGGGCGTTTCTGTGCTACATGGGCCTGCTGGGGTTCTGGGGGAAAGCCATGACCACTTTGGCCCTGCTCGGAACCGCCGCGTGCCTTTCGATTGTCATCGGCATCCCCCTGGGCATGTTCTGTGCCCGGCGTCCACGCTTTTATGCGTTCATTCAACCGATCATGGATTTCATGCAGACCATGCCGGCCTTTGTGTTCATGATTCCGGTGATCGCCTTCTTTGGAACCGGAAAACCGGCGGCTGTGGTCACGACGATGATCTTCGGCGGTACGCCGGTTGTGCGATTGACCGTTCTGGGTCTGCGTGGTGTTCCGGAACACGTGCGCGAAGCAGCGATATCATTTGGTGCCAGCAAGTGGTATTTGTTGACCCGTGTTGATTTGCCGCTTGCCAGTCCGTCAATTCGGGCTGGAATCAACCAAACGATCATGCTCAGCCTGGCAATGGTGGTGGTCGCGTCCCTGATTGGCGCCAAGGGATTGGGTGAGGACGTCCTGGAAGCGCTGCAATATGCGAATGTCGGTCAAGGAATTCTGGCCGGTTTTTCCATTTTGTTCTGCGCAATGATGCTGGATCGAATTGTGCAGGGCAGACGTAAATAGCGTTACCAATCTATAACTGAAAAGTGGGTCTTGATGGATTCTTTAGTGTTCGTCCACGGCTATCTTGGCGGCGAGGCGCAGTGGTCTGATCAATCGGAGGTGTTTGGGCAGCACTTTCGGGTTGTCACACCCGATCTTCCCGGATTCGGCGCAAACTGTCATCTGGAAGCCCCCGAGCGCATTGAGGATTACGCGAATTTTGTATTGGATGAATTGACTAGACGCGGTGTGCATCGTTTCCATTTGGTCGGGCACTCAATGGGCGGCATGATTGTCCAGGAAATGACCCGGCTGGCACCGGACCGCATCGACTACCTGGTCCTTTACGGGACCGGGCCTGTCGGAGTCATTCCGGGTCGATTCGAAACCATTTCCGAATCCAAAAACCGGGTGTCGGCTGAGGGGGTCAAAGCGACGGGGCGACGCATATCCGCGACGTGGTTTATGGATGGCGCACAGGCTGAAAATTATCAAGTGTGTGCGGATCTCGCCGGCAAGGTGTCGCTCCAGGCCATGCTGGCCGGGTTGTCCGCTATGGAAGCCTGGTCCGGAGAAGGGCAACTTCATCACATTAAATCGCCCACATTAGTTCTTTGGGGAGATGGTGATCGCTCTTATAAATGGAGCCAAACCGAGCAGCTGTGGAAGGGCATACCGGATGCCAAGCTTGCCGTCGTTCCGGGGTGCGCCCACGCTGTGCATCTGGAGAAGCCATATTTATTCAATGCCTTGCTGATGGATTTTTTTCCCCTCGAATAACGCAATATTATATTTTAAGGATAACCTGATCATGAATTTTTCAAAATTTCCGCGAAGAAAATACTTGCAGGGCTCAACTGCGATTGAACCGCTAATGGCGTTAACCAAAGTGTTGGATTCAAATTTAAATCTTTATATCAAAAGAGATGATCTCCTGCCTGGGGCAGCAGGTGGAAATAAAACGAGAAAGCTGGAATTCTGCATTGCTGATGCTTTGGTAAAAGGCGCTGACGCCATTATTACATGTGGTGCCGTACAATCCAACCACTGCCGGTTGACAGCCGCCTGGTCAGCTAAAGAAGAATTGGATTGCCACTTAATCCTGGAAGAGCGGGTCAAAGGCTCATACAATCCAAAAGCCAGCGGAAATAATTTTCTGTTCGAACTCCTGGGTGTCAAAACCATCGCTGTGGTAGAAGGGGGTTCTGACATGATGGCGGAGATGGAAAAAAAAGCATCCGAGCTAAAAGAAATGGGCAAAAATCCGTACATCATACCCGGAGGGGCTTCCAACGCCATTGGCGCGCTGGGATATGCTGCTTGTGCCGAAGAAACTCTGACACAACTCAATGATATGCATCTTAATGTCGCGACCATCGTTGTTCCTTCGGGATCGGCAGGCACCCATGCCGGTATGCTGACAGGTATAAACGGTATCAATGCCGGCATTCCAATTATCGGCATCAATGTTTCGCGAAAAAAAAATGACCAGGAAAAAATCGTGTTCGAATTAGCCCAGGAGACTAGCGAAAAATTAGGAATTAAGAACCCTGTGGAGCGTGATGATGTGGTCTGCTTCGACGAATATGTCGGCCCCGGCTATTCTAAACCCACCGATTCCATGGTGGAAGCGGTAAAACTGTTCGCAAGGCATGAAGCCATTCTGCTGGATCCCGTTTATTCCGGAAAAGCTGCCGCGGGTTTGATTGACCTGGTGCGCAAAGGTTATTTTCCTGATGGCAGCAATGTCCTGTTTCTTCACACCGGTGGGTCGGCCGCTTTATATGCCTATCTGGATACATTCCGAGGGTAAACCGCCGTCCCGCTAGCTGGCGTATAATTGCAACTGGGTTGATTTATCTATAAGCGTCAATTTCAAAGCCCCAGATTCTCTTGACGATAATTTGACTATATTGTTGTGCTGATGCTAGTTACCGCTCCAGCGCTCGCCGCATTGTAAAACCCGTTGGGGCTGCCCTGCCCTTTCGGCAATTTGGATGAAATCTGCGGGATCGGCCGTATTAAACGTAAACATATTGAAGTGGTGAGGGATGACGAGCTTTGCTTCGATTTGTTTTGCCAGATGGACGGCTTCTTCCGCATTCATGTTTCCGGCGACGCGACGCTCCGCAGATCGACCGTTGATGGGCAAAAGGGCCACATCCACCGAATACGGCTTTAATGCTGCCGCCATTCCGTCATATACCAGCGTATCGCCGCTGTGATATACGGTCCAATTGCCGAATTGAATCAAGTAGCTCATGTGTTTCAGGCGACCGTTCTCATCCCGTTCGATCTCTTCATGCGCAGCGGGCAATCCCGTAATTTTGAACCCGCCGACCGTGGTGCTGAGTCCATTGTCAAGCCCAATCGGAAAATCGGGATCCATCTGCAGACGCTCTGTCACAAATTTCCGGTTGGCCTCGGGGATAATCAATTTGAGTTTTGGATTCGCCTGTATCATCGGCAAAAGGGTCTCGGCATCCAGATGATCGGTATGGTTGTGGCTCGAAGTGACCACATCGACGAAGTCCAATTTTGCCGGATCGATGACGAGCTCAGTCATGCGAATATGCTGTTTGTCCGTCTGAGCGTATTTGATGGTCAAGGAATCCGAGAGATAGGGGTCGGTCAAACAATATTGATGACCCCATTTGATTAAAAATCCGCTTTGTCCCAACCACCATAGGTGAAATCGACTGGCATCGGCAGGGGCGTGCTTGATATCGTTCAGCAGCTGATTACAAGATTGGAATGGTTTGATCAATTTCATTTTAAAGATCTCGTTTCAAGGTTCACTAGTACCGGCCATACATTTCGATTGCTTGCTTCAGCATGTGAATATTCTCCGGCGGAGTATTATAGCTGACCGTGCAACCGGGCGCCAGGATAAAATGCCCGCCGTCTTTAGCCTTTGCGATGCATTCCCGCGCAGACTCCAGAACTTGTTCGGGTGACCCGCGCTGCATAACCATACTTGGATCTAAATTGCCCCGAATCGTTGATCTGCCCTGGACAGCGTTTTTCGCGCTGACGATATCGACCTTTTGGTCTACATCTATGATATCGGCGCCGGCCTCGGTCATGCTTTCGATAATCGGCAATGAGTTGCCGCAAATGTGGATGACGTGCTTACAGCCACGCTGGTGGATGGCGTCGATGATTTTTTTTTCATGGGGCTGTACGAGTTCGATATACGCATGCGGTGAAATTACGTCCGGGCTGGCCAGGGCCGCGCCAAATCCCACTGCGTGAGCTCCCGCATCACACTGAGCAACGGCATAAGCGAGCACGACATCTGCACAAAACGCTAGAGCCTCGTTTAAAAAGCTGCGATCCTCCACCGTAAGAAGCATCAGCGTTTCAATGCCCAGCAAGTGCCCGGCGAGCACGAATGGCGATGTCGTGGTTGATTTGATGAAAGTCCTGCCTTCAGTTCGATCGCTGACATTTTTTATAACTTCACAAAACAACGGCATCCGCCCGGCAGTCTTGGGATCGGGGATTGTCAGCTTGACCAGATCTTCAGGACTTTTTATCAGAACATCCCGAACCTGTGGCGCCTGATCCGCGGGATATTCGGTTCGCATGCCCAGAGCCTGGGCCTCAACCGTAAGATCTCCGCCTATCGTAATGCCGTCATAACCGTATGTTTCATATCCTGCAAGCAGCGATTTGGTCATCGCATCAGCTGAACAGTAGTACTCCGCAGCATTCATTCCAACCAGACGTGCGGTTGCAAAACTAATCAATGGAAGGTTGGGAACCCGATCGGGGATTCCACCCTCCAAAACTGTCATTATGCGATCATAGCTCAGCATCGATCCTCTCTGTGTATTTTCCTGTTTTCAATAGGTGGGAATAATCGTTCTTTGAATTACTCCTCTTTGAATTTCTTCGATTCTCTCTTTATTGCAAATCTCTTTAAAAAGCATGAATATCTCTTTTCTGGACTTTTTGTACACAATGGCCGCCGAGGAGGCTTGCTTCAGATATTCGTATGAAAGGGGTTTTTGAATCGGTGAGGTTGCAATGGCATCCACCAGATCGAATGGGATGACAGACTTGTTGTGGCAGACGGCTGCATCTATTTTTCCATCCGCAATCAAATACGGTATGTGGATGTAGTGGACCTTAATTTTGTCGTTATCCGGAAATTCGTTATCCGATAAAACGACATGATCGTAGGACGTAAAATCGACACCGATCGTCCACTGGGAATCATCTTTTTCCGACGATGAAGAACGCACCCGGATGAAATCCGAGTAATAGGTGTCGCTGGAAAATTCCATCACCAGGTCAAGCTCGGGATAGGCGCCCAGAGCGCTTTCGGAAGCCGATCTGGACAAAACGGTAAATTCGCACCGGTCGTCCAGAAGACTGTTAAGCCGTTCGCGACCGCCATTTTTGAAATTCAGGCTGAACGTGATGCCGTTGCTATTGAAAATTTGAGTCAACCCGGTTGCCAGACCCTCATATTCTCTGGCATTGGGCAATGGCAGCAGGCCGATAACAACGCCGAAATCAGCAGCCTGCCAGAGTTTGGCAAAATCCCGCTCAAGCATAAAAGTCCCCATTTTACCGCGTGAATCAAGCTTCAATACAAGATCGGACTTTAACGAGGACAACACGCGATCGACAGTACCCGAGCCCACTTTTAGCTTTTTGGTGAAATATGGGATCGTGGGAATCCGGTTTCCCACTTCACAATTCAACAGCTCACGTGAAACTTTCTTAATAATATCAGATGATTTGCTATTTAGCTGCGACATATTTTCATTTTTCCGTAAATTGAAATTTTTGTCAAGTCCATTTTTTCAACCGGTAATTGCGTATTCGATCTTTCCGATAGCCAACCGGACAAATTGAACTTTGATTTAATACAATTTATATTAATATCAATATTATATATTACACTTCGATTGATGCAGCAACTTAATTTTTCTTATTCCAGTCCACGGGATCGCTGTGCTCTGTTTGACTCCCATAAAAATCACTTGACATTATTTTCAAATTACAGAATATTGAAAAATTAATCAAGATCAAGGAAAATCCGAAATATCATGATTCATAAAATTGAGGATATGCGGTGTGGTTGGCATTTCAGAAAAAAACGACAGTCAACGCATAACATTCTGGCCTGACAGCCGCATGATCGAATATGCCAGGAAAAAAAGCGTCTACCTTTTGTTGGGCGCCACTCTGGCGATCAGCGGTCTTCTGAAGCCCGATTTCCTCACCGCCAACCATCTATTAAACCTTTTGCGTCAAACCTCGCCTCTGGGAGTCGTGGCTGCCGGTCAGACAGTGACCATTATCGCCGGTAGTTTCGATCTTTCAGTGGGCGCCGTTATCGGCCTGGTCAACGTCCTTCTGGCCGAACCGCTGTTTTCATCTCAACTACCGGCAGCCACGGGGATTATCTGCGTATTGGCATTGGGAGCCTTTATCGGCTGGCTGAATGGTCTGGGAATTGTCAAACTCAATATCTCACCGCTGATCATGACAATGGGTATGATGATCACCTTGGAAGGCCTGTCCTTGTTGGTGAGCGGCGGCGCTCCGGGAGGGCAAGTTGCCGGGCTGGTTCGATCAATAGGAGCCGGCAAAATTGCCTTCATGCCAATGGCTTTTGCATTTTGGGTGGTCGTCACCGCCGGTATCTTTTTGCTCCTAAAAAAAACCCGTTCGGGTCGGAAAATATATTCCGTCGGCGGCAACCGCCGGGCAGCATATATGTCCGGCATCAACACCGACAGAATTGTAACAATGGCCCACGTTATTTGCGGCACAACGGCGGCGTTGGCGGGCGTCATGCTCTCCGGGTATATCGGCACCGGTGCCCTTGGACTTGGTGCCGACTATATGATGAACTCGATTGCGGCCGTCATTATCGGCGGCACCCGACTGGAAGGCGGCCTCGGCAGTGTGTTCGGAAGTGCCACGGGTGCATTTTTATTGGTTGTTATCATCAGCATTTTTTCCATGTTCAATGTCGGTTACCCGGCGAAACTAATTTTAGGAGGGGGGGTGATAATTGCGGCCATGACGTTGTACAAACGTAAATAGAAACTACAGATCAAAATCTTAAAGGAGGATGGAACCATGATCCACAATCGTTTCAAATCAGTCGCGACGCTCGCCATGGTCGTTTTATTGGCTATCGGAGTCCAAACCGCTTTTGCTGCCGATATTGATTTGTCGCAAGGTGTCGAACCCGCTAAAGATAAACAAATGGTCGATACTGCCAAGTGGAAGAAAAATGCACCCTGGACGATCGGCTTCAGCAATATTTCGGTGGTCAATACCTGGCGCGTTCAAATGGTCAAGGAAGCGGAGTACGAGGCCTCGAAGTATTCCGATTTGAAAGAATTATTCGTCACCAATGCCAACGGCAACATCACGAAACAAATTGCCGATGTCGAAGATATGCTTGCGAAAGGAATTGATGCTTTGGTGATAACGCCGGCCTCCCCCACCGCGCTGGTTCCGGTAATAGAGCGTGCATTTGATATGGGAGTGCCGGTTATTCTGTTCAGCACCACAGCCGATACAACATCCTACGTATCTTCGGTTCAGGGCGATGAAATTTATTTTGGAGAAGTCGGCATGAGCTGGCTGGCCGAAGCTATGGGTGGCAAAGGCAATATCATCGGGCTCAGGGGTATCGCCGGGATCAGCGCCGAATCAGAGCGCTGGCAGGGGGTCGAAAATGTGCTGAAAAAATACCCGAGCATAAAAGTTATTGGAACGGAATTTGCCGACTGGGCTTATGATAAAGGCAAGATCGCGACCGAAAACCTTCTGGCCGCTCATCCGAATATCGACGGCGTGTGGTCCAGCGGGGGCGCCATGACCCAAGCCGCGGTTGAAGCATTCGTCGCCGCCAACCGCAAACTCGTTCCCATGACCGGGGAAGCGAACAACGGCTTTGTTAAAACCTGGCTCAAACACGGATTTCCCAGCATTGCCCCGGTATATCCGACCTGGATCAGCGCCGAGGCTGTGAAACTCGCGTTGAAGATCCTGCAGGGCCAAAGCGTATACCGTGATTACGTCATCAATCCGGCGCCAATCACCCAGAAAGACGCAGCGAATGTTGTCAAACAGGATTTTTCCGACAGCTACTGGCTTGGTTCGCATCTGCCGATGTCCGATCTGGTGAAACTATACAAAGGTAAATAGGCGCTTAGGGGAGTCATATCGGCAATCCGTTGTTGAGGTCGCCGTTTGCTCTATATATTACAGGTTTCAGGTGTCAGGTGTCGGGTGTCGGGTGTCAGGTGTCGGGTGTCAGGTGTCGGGTGTCAGGTGTCAGCCGAACAGCCGGCGATAAAACGGCCGGTCTATGAAACTTCCGGCCTTGGTCCGAATGTAAGCCGTTGTTGGGTTTCGCATCTTAAGAATATCATCGAAACAATGTAGGTTGGATTGAGTGCAACGAAATCCGACAATACCTGGATTTGGCTCAACCCAACCTACGAAATGCAAAGAGCTACATTTTTATATCAAACGATTTCATATAAGATTTCCAGTGGGTGGGAGCTATGACGCTATTTCCTGACACCTGACACCTTAGAATTGGCGATTGTTGCCCCGCCGGGGCCACTTTTTCCCGCGCAGTCTCGAAAAAAACATAGTACTCATTTAACGAATAACTAATTACTAATAACCAATAACTAATACCCCCATTTGCTTCCGGATTAATATGGACCCGTTCATCATCATGCGGAATATCACCAAGTCCTTTGGCGGCATTAAAGCCTTGGATAGGGTCGACTTCGATCTCAACCGGGCCGAAGTTCATGCCCTGGTAGGTGAAAACGGCGCCGGTAAATCGACCTTGATGAAAATATTGTCCGGAGTCCTTCAACCGGACCACGGCGAGATCCTGATAAATGACGATCCCATCAGATTAGCCAATCCCAGTGCTGCTTTGAAAAACGGCATCGCCTGTATTTTCCAGGAATTGTCCCTGCTGGACAATTTAAGCATAATGGAAAACATTCTCTTCTCAGCCAGTTGGCAGCGCAGCCCAAGGCTTGATTGGAAGACCAGCTACCAAGAAACAGAACAAATACTGCGGCGATTGGATCTGGATATCGATCCTAGAATCTGTGTCGGCGAACTGGGGATTGCGGAGCAGCAGCTCGTTGAAATCGCCAGAGCCCTGAGTGCCGGTTCCAAAATAATAATCATGGATGAACCCAGCTCCTGTCTGGCGCCAAGGGAAGTGAACAAATTATTCAAGGTGATCGCAGAATTGGTGAGCTCAGGAACCAGTGTGGTATACATATCCCACAAGATGGATGAAATATTCGCGATCGCGGACCGGATCAGTATTTTGAAGGACGGTCGCAAGGTCGCTTCCCGCAATAAAACGGAAGTCAACAAGGATGAGGTCGTAGAATTGATTGTTGGCCGAAAATTGGACCAGGTGTTTCCCCGGCTGCCGGAAATAGCCAGCCGGGAAATATCTTTTGCGTTGAAAAAATATGCCACGGCCGAACTGAAAGCAATTGACATCGAATTGCGCAAAGGAGAAATTTTCGGTCTCGCCGGATTGGAGGGGCAAGGCCAACGGGAATTGTTGAAATCAATTTACTGCGGCAGCCGTCACCGGGGACGGATGGAGATTTTCGGCAGCACCGTTCGCATCGATCATCCCAAAGACAGCTTGATTGTCGGACTGGGAATGGTCCCGGGTGACCGAAAGGCAGAAGGATTGATATCGGATTTGACCATTCGTGAAAACATCACGCTCTCGAAAATTTGCCTGCCTTCGAAGATCGGGTTCATCGGGTCTCAAGAGGAGAAGCAAATCGTCAGCCAATACATCGATGAACTCAAAGTCAAAACGCCGTCAGAAAATTCGCCCGCCAATAGTCTCAGCGGCGGCAATCAGCAAAAAATCGTTCTGGCGAAAATACTGGCAACCGACGCCGGCATTTTGCTTTTGGAAGAACCCACGCGGGGGGTCGATGTCGGTGCAAAATTCGAAATTTATCGACTCGTTGCAGACCTGGCGGCCAAGGGTATCACGATTATATTGTATTCGACTGAGATGATGGAATTAATCGGTTTGTGCCATCGGATCGGCGTCATGTATGATGGCGGTATCGCTCAAATCATCGAGCACAATGATGCGACCGAAGAGACAATTATTCGCGCCGCGCTCGGGCTTTAAACCGAAGCTGCCGGAGCCAGCTGAAATCCACAATGTCAACCTATCACCCTAAAACCGCCCGAGGACTCTATTGGCCGGCGTTTCTGATTGCCGCGCTGCTGATCGTGTTGGGCGTAGTCGTCAACCCACGGTTTTTAAGCATATTCAATCTTTCAAACCTGGTCGTACAAACAGCCGCTCTGCTCATCGTCGCCATCGGACAGACCATGGTCATCATCCATGGCGGGCTGGACCTGTCGGTCGGATCCACAGTGAGTCTAAGCACCGCTATCGTCGCAACGGTCACGGCAGCCACCGGCTCGATATTTTTTGCGATCGTCGTGGCTTTTGGCGCAGGTGTTCTGGTTGCCCTGTTCAATGGCTACGGGGTAACCAAACTATCCATCAATCCCTTAATGATGACATTGGCGACGATGAGTATTGTTCAGGGGATTACCCTCTTTGTCCTGCCCATCCCCGGTGGTCTGCTGTCCAAGAAATTTGCGGGCGTTTTTACCGGCAATATTTTCGGCGTGCCCAACGCCTTGTTGATATGCAGCCTGCTGGTTGGCTTGGGATCATGGATTCTAAACCAAACCCGTTTCGGCAGAGAACTGTATGCGGTCGGCAACAATCGAGAAAATGCCTTTGCCTGCGGCATCAAAACCAATCGGGTCACCTTGACTACATTTGTTCTTTCCAGCAGTGCCGCAGTGATTGCCGGCCTTTTCCTGGCAGCTCGAATGCGATCCGGGGATCCGCTGGTGGGGCAAACCTTCAGCCTCGATTCAGTCACAGCGGCCGTATTGGGCGGGAGCGTCATCGGGGGTGGAATTGGCGGCATCCGGGGCACGATTCCCGGTGCATTGATCCTGGTGGTTATCGGCAACATCCTTAATTTTGCCGGTGTTCCGTCCTTTTTTCAATACGTCGTCAGGGGACTGCTGCTGATCTTTACTGTAGGATTATTCGGCCTGATCGCCAAAAAGAAGAGGTTGAGCAATGTCTGATTTTTTGATTATGGGGATAGATCTTGGAACCAGTGTCGCAAAGTGCGTCGTTTTTACATCCGAAGGAAATGAAATTGCGGCGACCAGTGTCGAAACCGAGATAATTGCGGATCGGAAAGAATACGCCGAAATCGATATGGATGATCTATGGAACAGCACCCGACACTGTATCCGGCAGACAATCGACAAACTGCCGGACGGTGCGGAGATTCAAGCAATCGGTGTCAGCGGTACCGCATCCGGTCTCTGGATGCTGGACCAAAATAGGTCTCCGTTGCGGCGCGCTATTCTGTGGAATGATGGCCGGGCCGCTTCGCTGATCGCCAAGTGGGATTCGGACGGGATACTTGAACGCGTTTTCGAAATTGGCGGAAACACGGTTTACCCGGGCTACCCGGTTGCGCTCGCGAGGTGGGCCAAAGACAATGAACCCTCACTCTGGAATGAAGCCAAGTACGTCTTGTTCAACAAGGATTGGATTCGGCTCAAGCTGACCGGAGATTTCTCTTCAGATATCTCAGATCTTGGTTATTTGCCCTGTGACCTGCCAAACAAGCAGTACTCAAATAAAATTTTCGAGTTGTGCGGCGTATCGGAGATCGGGGATAGGCTCCCGCCGGTTAAGGAACCATTTGACGTCGCCGGTTACGTTCAACCGGATGTGGCCGCCGAGCTAGGCATCAAGCCGGCAATTCCAGTTGTGACGGGGCTCGTCGATGTCGCTGCCTCCACCTTGGGTGCGGGCGTATACAAGCCCGGCGAGGCGTGCACGGTGCTTGGAACCAGCATCATCAACAGCCTGATTACCGCCCTACCGGTTTTTGAGCCGATCGGGGTTGGAATCAACTGTCCCACGGTGGGCAGTGCGTTTATCCGTTCACTGGTCAACACGGCCGGGACCATGAATATTGACTGGATATTGAAAATCCTCGATTTGCGGTCAAACGATATACCCGGTTTGGAATCGATGGTCGAAAAGTCAACGCTGGGATCAGGCGGTCTCATTTACCTGCCCTATCTAAATACGACCGGAGTTGTTTCACCCATCGTCAACCCCTTCGCCCGGGGCACATTTACAGGCCTTTCGCTCAACCACGATCGCAATGACATTGCGCGCTCGGTATATGAAGGCCTGGCCCTGTCCATCGCTGATTGCTACAACAACATGCCGGAAAAGTGCGAAAGAATTACAGTTTGCGGGGGTGGCTCGCGAAGTAATTTATTGCTGCAGATGATCGCCGATTGTACCGGCATACAGGTTCATGCCCCGGAGTGGAGTGAATTCGGTGCACGGGGTACAGCCATTCTGGCCGGACTGGCAGCGGGTATCTTTGCGGATCTGGATACTGCCGTATCAACAATGGTGACTCCTGGAAAATTGATTTCGCCGGACGAGAACAATCTTAACCGATACCGGGTATTGTACCGCAATTACGTTAATTTGCGCGACCAAATGGTCGGACACTGGAATTACCTTGGCTCCTAAAATCCGACATGATCGCAGTAGTAAAATGGGGTCCTGGTTCCAAGGGTGTGAGGGGTCGTATCTGGCCCCGAGCGTTATAGTTTTTTGCATTTATTGCCGTTTTATGAGAAAATATTCAATAAAACGGATCAGATCACTTAACGGTTGAGTCGACCCGCCTGCACCGGACGGCACTGCGGCAACGTCCCGCCTGAAAAAAAGCTTAGGCATGTCACTGAAAAATGATGTCGCCCGACTCAGGGCAATGGCTTTAAGTTGTCGAAAAAAACTATTCCTGCGCCCGATCTATAATCGCCCGCCCTAAGGGGACCTGCATAATGTTACGAGATATACTGATTGTGTGTCGCACGATTGATCAAACGGCTGAGAAGGCCTATCGGGCTATTTCAAGTAAAACCGAAGTAAATGATCAAAAATTGTTTTGGCGGGAAATCTGCAGGGATGAACAACGGCATATCGCCTATTGGGAGCAACTTCTCAGGCTTGAAAAAAGAGGATCTCTTCAGAATCCATTCGACGACAGTGAACAGGTCCTGACCGAACTCAAGGCTATTAAGGACACACTCGGCAAAATGTCCAAAGACCGAAAGTGGTCTTCCGATTTCTCGGATTCAATCCTATGGGCCTTCCGTTTAGAATCCTTTCTGCTCCATCCGGCTTTTGGGATCCTGTTTCATGTTTTGAGAGCCGAAACCGGTGGGGTATCTCCCGAAGATGATTATCAGGATCACATCGAAAAGTTTATGCAGGCCGTAAAAACCCACCTTGGTAACAAACAGGAAATGCTGCTCATCGGAGAAATATTATCCACGTCGTGGGCACGCAGCAAAGAGTTGGCGATCCAATATGCTCGGATCAAGACGTTAAACGGTTTGATACGTATTTGCGCCAGCTGTAAACAGGTGCGCACCGATACAGGATATTGGGAACAAATTGAAGCATATGTCAGAAGACATAGTGAAGCCAAATTCAGCCATGGAATTTGTCCGGAGTGTGCCCAAAAATTGTATCCTGAAAATTTTGAAAATGATTAGTGGAACCGAAAACCCCTCCTTACCGAGGCACCACCAAAGCCGGGTTGTCAGCGCTTGGATCCTTGTCTAAGTTTTGGATGCTGTATCGGCAATTATCCGACTGCCCAGTATTTGGTGATAGCCCGGTCCTGTGAGTGATTCCTTTTTTCCGGTCCTGATTCCAGATAAGAAGTCGTGTAGTAAAAACGCTTTTCCAAACTCAATTCTGCGAATTATTTTGTCACTACATCCAGAGAACTGTCTCCAAGAAGTGATGATTTTAATTGCCAGATCTTTGTTTTCTGATAAAGTCAATGCGTTTTGTAAAACCAGATCATGCCCGCAAGTCAGGCTAGACCTAATTTTACCGCCAAACTGTCCTTTTAATTTCAGGGCACGGTGTTTACCGAATACAGGTTTTTCTTTCTCGCCAAACAATGGGATGGCTTGATATTTAATCGCACTTTTTATTTTTTGGTTATTTTTTTCTGAGATCAGCTGATGCATGCCGGTTTCCAGACGTAAGTATCCATAAGCATAGTTGCCGGAGATCAGTAATATGATCGGTTCTGTGTCCGACAAGGGCTCGCATAGCCAGTCGGTTTTGTAGTGTTGGCAGTTTGCCCATTCCATAACCGTTGTTGCTATGAGATCACGCATTTCGCGGCTGTTGCGGCCCATGGGAGAAATGCTCACGATTGCATCGCAGATTCCGTCTTTGCCGATTTGTGCCAATTCCAGGTTGGCTTTTTCAATGGCCGAAGTCAGCGACGTCAGGCTGTGGCCAATTTTTTCAATGTCTGTTCTAATATGTGCTTCTGATAAACCTTTTTCCAGATCATGATGCCATGTGCGCAAACGGTCTAAGCGGTCTATGAGTGACTGGTGTAGATCCAATTCCAGTAAAATCTGAAGAGCCGTTTCATAATTGTTCCAAAAATCGGGTTGATTTCTGCTTTTTTGCAAGGTGCTGCAGGTGGCTATCAGCTTGTCTTCATCCATCTTTTGGGCGATAACTAAAAGATCTGATTTAGCTCTTTGAAAGATCTTTTTCATATCTTTTTTAGTCAGCTTTTTGCCGTTCTCCGTTCGAATCGGTTTCAGCTCTTCTTTTTGGCTTCGGCTTTCAGGCGTATCTATTATCTTTACCTTGATCTGATTTTTAACCGTGGTGACTTTCAGAATCGCACCCTGCTCTACCTGCTTTTCCATTAGCGTGAGCGCTATGGGTAAGATGATTCGTTTTTGTATTTCTCGTTTCAGGGCACGGGCTCCATATTTGGAATCGTAGGTTTCGTGGATGACAACGTCAATGGCCTCCTCACCAATATCTACAATTAGATTGCGTTCCAGAATACCTTCTCGGTTCAAGATTTTTTTAATTTCCAGTTCTGCTATTTGGCGAACCTGTTCTTTTGTCAACTTATGAAAGACTACAATATGCCCGAACCGATTCAAAAATTCGGGACGAAAAACCTGCTCTAATGCCTTGTGGGTGCGACTACGATCGTTCTGGTCTTTGTGATCGGGGGCGCTAAATCCCAAGGTTCCGGAAGTTCTGGTGCCACCAACATTTGAAGTGGCAATAATGATGGAATTACGGAAATTAACCACTTCACTACCGGCAGGAGTTAAACGGCCTTCATCCAGTAGCTGTAAAAAAAGATCCCACACATTTGCATGGGCCTTTTCCAGCTCGTCAAACAAGACTACCTGGAAGGGTTGGGATTTTACAGGATCAATCAACTTTGCCGGCTTTTCTGGATTCTGGGGATCGCCAATCAACATTTCAAAGGAGGAATAATCCTTGAACTCCGATAAATCGAAGCGCAACAGCCGATTGGCAGAGCCGAAGAGAAACTTGGCTATTGATCGAGCTAGTTCGGTTTTGCCGACACCGGTTGGACCGACGAACAGAAATGTGCCGATGGGCCGCCCGGGATCGTTAAGGCCGGCCTTATACAAAGCAATTGTCTCCACAACTGCCTCTATTGCTTCTCCTTGGCCGATGATCAGCTGTTGGAAATAGTCCCGAATGGTTCGGGCCGGGACGACCTCATTTTTGGAGATGATGAATTTGGGCAAACCGGTGTAAATGGAAAAAACCTTTTCGATGAATTCGGTAGTCACCGAAACGGGTTCCCCCACCTGCTCCTTTTGGTCACGATAATGTCCGATTCGGTCGATCAGGGATATCCCCGGGCCCGGCTGGTGACGGCTAGGCAAAAAACGCGATGTCAAACGGATGATTGCATGTAGTGATTTTTCAGATAATTCAATGCCTTGCTTTTGGGCGAATTTGCTGACGATTTCGGTGGCAGCTTCGCCGGATAACGGTGACACATTCATGATTAGAAAAAGGGATACAAATGAGGGGACATTGTACATCATCCGCAGGGTTTCGGGACTGGTTTCGCCTATTAGCTGTATTTTGCTCTGTTCAATATAAGGTCTTAAGGTATCTAAAAAACAGGTAGGATCGCTCGAGCTTTTCCCCGCGTTTGAAAGATTCCAGATATCATCAAAATACAGGATCGCCTTTTTTTCCCGGGCCGCCTCGACAATACGGGTTAACTTGGTCTGCCATTCGCCGATATACTTGGTGCCTACCAAAGGAACGGAGGTGCTGAGTTGCCGGATGCTTCCGCTTTTTCGTTTTCGAATTGCATCGGCAACCCCATAGATTATAGCTGTTTTGCCGACTCCTTGGGGACCATTTATCAGCACCGACCGGTTTTGACCCAGCAACGATAGCACCTGCTCGATCTCCGCGTCACGAAAGCAAACATCCGGCAGCGTACCTTTGGCGCTATCACCTACTAGGTCTCTGGTTTCCTGCTTAAAAGCGCTATTATAAGACTGGTTGCTCATGAGCTTTAGCAATTAGGCGGCGAAGCTTTGCGGAGGCGGACGGGTTCAACGATGCCAAGCGGCCTTTTTAAATTCTAAATTCGTACATATCTCAATTTAAGGCGTTGTTTTCACGCCATGGCCGAGTGACAAGTTCGGCCCCGATGCAAAATAGTGCTGATTAATATTATGACACGCGTATCGAACGAAGTCCAGGCTCAGAATGACGAAATCGAAGGGTGGTTGAGGGTTTTCGGAATCTTCCCGCCAAAAAGATATCGATAAAAATCTCTCTTTATAAAATTAGACCCCATTCCACTAAACCCAGCATTCCAATATTCCATCATTCCGCTCCCGTTGACAGCAGGATTTACGGCATAGCCGGTTGTCTCTGACCCCTATAAAGAACACGGGATCAACGACTGGCCCAGAGAACCCGGTTTTGTGCGACAAAATAAAGCCCTTGAATTTTATATAAAAATCCAGTATGTTGCCTATCTATGTGCTCTCCAGATTGCTAATCGGCTCCTGATCCTGCACTCGAAATGTGCTTTCCCCGCAATGCTGATGAAATTCTCCCGATTCCTGAATTGCTGAACTTCGGCTAGAATCTCTATTATCAATACGATAAATCAAAGGAGGTTATCATGGCTGATGATTTAACAAATGCCCGCAATGCCCTTAAAAACCACTGCCGTCATCTTCTGGACCGGAGCAATGTCGTTGCTGCCGGTGTTGGCTACAAATACTCCGGCGGCCAAAAAACATCCACCATCAGCTTAGTTACATCGGTAACGAATAAATTGGCGACTTCACAGTTATCGCAAGCGGATCTGGTGCCGGCAGCCCTTGACGGAATCCCCACCGATGTCATCGAAACCGGGATTATCCGGGCCTTGCAACTGCCAACCGAAAGGCATCGCCCGGCTCCCGGCGGTGTCAGCATCGGCCACCGGGATATTACTGCGGGCACATTGGGCTGCGTGGTCAAAAAAGACGGGCGTCCTGTAATTCTATCCAACAATCACGTATTGGCCAACAGCAACGCGGCTCAAATTGGGGACCCGATCCTGCAGCCCGGTCCCCATGACGGCGGACGTCTCCCCGACGACCATATCGCCGACCTGGAACAATTCGTCCCGATCGAAATCGCGGGTCTGCCAAGCGACTGTCCCGTGGCAACAGCCACTGTGAACGTTCTGAACGGGTTGGCCGGGCTTCTGGGGAGCAGCGTTCGATTGCAGGCGATTGAACCACAGGCCCCGGGAAATCTTGTCGACGCTGCCATTGCGCGCCCTCTAAAATCGGAGGATATCAAAGAGGAGATATTGGAAATCGGCGCCATCGCAGGACTGGTTGAAGGTGAGTTGGGAATGTCCATAAAAAAAAGCGGTCGAACAACCGGTTTCACGACCGGTGAAATTGAGCAGGTTGATGTGACTGTCAACGTGCAATATGGACAGGGTCAAATCGCCCAGTTTACGGATCAGCTGATGGCCGGCGCAATGAGCCAGGGCGGTGACAGCGGCTCAGCAGTGCTGGACCAGAGCAACAATCTGGTAGGCCTGCTTTTCGCAGGAAGCGATACCAGCACCATCATGAATCGTATCCAAAACGTGTTTTCGGCACTGGGAGTTTCATTATAAATGGTTAGAAACATGCCATCGACTATCAGGGAGATCAAAAAAAAGCATGAGGCTCGCCTGCTGCGATTAACCGATGTGATTTCGGTGGGCATCGGTAAAGACGAAGAAGGTAATCCGGCAATCATGGTAGGGCTCAGGCGTCGGAATCCTCAAACCGAATCCCGGATACCGGAGCGGCTGGAGGGCTATCCAGTAAAAGTGCGCAGAGTTGGGGATGTCAAAGCGCTGTAGATCACCAGTCGATTCTCATTCATCAAGGCTTGATCGGCTGGTTAGGCGCTGATCGCTCCCTATTAGGGACCGTTGTATAAGGCTCGTTCCTAAAAACCACTCGACCACCGACAATGGTCGCTTCCACCCGTATATCTTTGATCCTATCCGGCGGGCAGGTGGTCGGATCTTCGGAAAGGACCACACAGTCGGCCAGTTTGCCGGGGATCAGCGGGCCTTTCTCCGACTCCATGAATTCGGCATAGGCGGACCCCTTCGTCAAGGGTGACAATGTTGCCGTTTTCGAAAATAATGTCAGACATGTCGGATACCGGTAGATTGGTCCGGAATTGAAGATTGAAGATTGAAGATTTGCTGTATCGCTCGCGCAGCGCAGGCGCTTGCGCCGCGTGTCGCTCTGTCTTTTGAATTTAAACCGGTAGAATATAGCCAAGGGCAAAGAAGGTACCCTTTCAGCAGTTTCCAGACGACTTGTCCCCCATCAGGCTTTTAACCAGGTACAACACGTTGGTGTCAGTTCGGCGCTGATAGGCAACTTTGTCCACAAAATTTCGGACCTGATGAATACCCAGACCGCCGGTGGGTCGAAATTTCAGTCCAAATCCGTTGTCCGGTGGCGTGGCATCGAAGGGATTAAAGGGGATGCCGTCATCCGCGATTGACACCAGAAGACGTTCTCCCGCCACTTCCACCCGCACGTCGATCTCATACTCCTGATCATCCTGATAGGCATAGGCAACCACATGGTTCAACAACGCGTCGAACACCAGGCCCATCTCCCGTCTGATGATAGTGGAGATATCATTTTCTTCCGAAAATACGCTGAAGCGTTGATTGAATTTTTCGATCTCAGTCAACCGGTTTTTTAACGTCATTTTTAGCACCGGGGTCCCTGCGGCTTGCGGCTCTTTCAACAATTGCAGAGCGACCACGGTAATATCGTCAAATTGATCCGCCCCGTCCTCGAATTGCTTGACATCGGATACCGTGGTCTGGACCACCGTCTCGACGGCATCATGATCAGTTGCAGTTAGGAGTTCCGTCAACCGCTTCTCGGTATAAAAGCCCTTTTCACGGTTCTGCGACTCGGTCACACCGTCGGTGTACATTAGGAGGATTTCATCTTTAGCCAAATTTGCGATACCTTCCTTGTAGGCCAGTCCTTCCCTGGCGCCGACCACCGGTCCATGCAGCGAGTCCAGACGCTCGACCGCACCGTCCGCCCGGCGAATTAGAGAAGGGCTGTGGCCGGCATTGGTATAGATCATTTCGCCGGTTACGACGTGCAAAATACCGACGAAGATGGAGACAAACATAGACTCCTTGTTGTCGCGGCTGATTTCGTCGTTGACACGGGTAAGAATGCTGGCCGTCGAAGTGTCGTCGGCCGCCTGCGACTTGACCAAGGTCCGGGTGACGGCCATAAACAAGGCCGCCGGTACACCCTTGCCGGAGACGTCGCCGATGCAGACGCACAGCCGGTTTTCATCGATGAAAAAAAAGTCGTAAAAATCGCCCCCCACCTCCCGGGCCGGATGCAGGGCGGCGTGGATGGCCAATTCATCTCGATCCGGAAAAGCCGGGAATTGCCGGGGCACCATGCTCATCTGGATATCGTGGCCGACATTGAGTTCCTGCTGCATCCGCTCTTTTTGGGCTTCGATGATGCCATAGGCCTTCTGCAGCTGCACCATGTTGCGCTTGAGGGCCAGATGAGTTTTGACCCGGGCCTGAACGATGGGTGGCGAGATCGGTTTGGTAAGATAGTCCACGGCCCCAATCTCCAGTCCCTTGGTTTCATCGCTGATTTCTCCCATGGCGGTGACAAAAATGACCGGTATGTCCCGTGTCGCGCGGTCGGCTTTCAAGCGGCGGCAAACTTCATAGCCGTCCATCTCCGGCATCATAATATCCAATAGGATCAGGTCCGGCGGTTTGGCAATTCGAGCCGCTTTCAGGGCCTGCTCGCCATTTTTTGCGGCCATGATCTTGTAATCCGTTTTAAGCAGGTCAGCCAGAACGTTCACGTTGAAGCGCTCATCATCGACAATCAATATTTTTTGCTGTTCTTCCGCCATGAACCTCTCCTCTGAGGGTATAGTTGGAAAATTTGGACATTCGGATTTATGATTTGTTTCGGATTTCGAGATTCGGATTTCGTATTTTTTATCGCCCGTTGACTCTCACCGCATCGGTAAAACCTTAACGGGTCCTCTACTGAAAGTGATGGCTTAATGCCGCAATTAAGCAGCTCCGTTGTTTTCAGATCGCGTCCTAAGTCTTAGGGATTTCGCGCTTCAGGTGTCCGGGTTTAAGTTATCTCGCAGCCTGTCCAACGTCTCTAAAGCCGCCTCAAATTCGAATTCGCCGACCTGCCCGGACAGGGTTTGAAACAGATCCTGATGGGCAGCGGTGCCAAATTGGGCCTGCAGGGCTTTTGCCAATTCCTCCGCCGCGGGATCCATCTCCTCCAGCAGGATTTGCAGATCATCCAAATGCGGCAAAACGGTCTTCTGGTTCAGCGGTCCGCCGTCTGCGGCAGCGGACTCTTCCGGTCCGTGGTCAGCTGCCAGAACCTCCAGCCCCCTTATCACAGGTGCCAGGGAGTCCTCCAGACGAGACAGCAGTTCGAAATAAAGGTCCTCATGGCCGGCTCTAAAGGCACTGTCTAGAATTTCAGCGTCACGCTGAAGATCGTCAGCCCCGATGGACCCCGACAATCCTTTCATGGTATGTGCAATTCGTTGGGCCCGGCGCAGATCTCCGTTGACCAGCGCTGCGTGAATGGCAGCCGGGTCCCGGCCATGATCCCGATAGAATTCAACCAACAGTTTATGGAAAAGCTTGCGGTTGCCGCCCACCCGCCGCAGGCCGGTTTCCATGTCGATGCCTGCCAGGCTGTCGGGAAGCAAATCGATCCCATCCATCCCGACAGGCAGATAATCGGCCTCCCGCGATCGGGTTCGGGGTCGAGGTTCGATCCACTTTTTCAGGGTACTGAAGAGTTTGCCGGGCTCTATGGGCTTGGCGACGTGATCGTCCATTCCGGCCGCCAGACACTTTTCGCGATCATTCGCCAGTGCATTGGCGGTCATGGCGATAATAGGCAATCGCTTCGCGTTAGCTGAAAGCTGAAAGCTGAAAGCTGAAAGTTCATTGGAATCCTTTCCTTTGAGCTTTGAGCTTTCTGCTTTGAGCTTTTCTTCTCCCAGTTTTGAGCTTTGAGCCTTCAGCTCATTTCCTGCTTTGAGCTTTGAGCTTTGAGTTTTCTGCTTTTCTTCCCACTTCCGAATTCGCCTAGTCGCCTCATAACCGTCCATCTCGGGCATCTGGATGTCCATCAGCACGGCGTCAAAGTCATGCTGCGCAATCATATCCACCGCTTCCCGGCCATTGTTGGCGACCGTGACGGTCAAGCCGGCCTGGGTCAGCAGATCCTGCGCCACCTGCTGGTTGATTTTATTGTCCTCCGTCAGCAGGACTTTGGCACCCCGCAGGTCCTCGACGGCCCTGATGGCCCAGTCAACTTCAGTTTGTCCCGGTCTAGGGATGCCACTCCGATCGCCGAGAGCCCCCATGATGGTATCCAGGAGCGTCGAAGGCGTAAAGGGCTTGACGAGAAATACTTCCAGGCCGGCTTCCTCGATTTGCCGCACAAGCGCTTCCCGCCGGTAGGCAGTGACCATGATAATCATGGGCGGTACCGGCAATTTTTCGATTTGCCGTATACGGCGTAAGGCCTCGATACCGTCCATGCCCGGCATTTTCCAGTCCAAGAGTACCAGCCGGTATGGGTCTTCCGGTGCCGCAGTTTCAAGGGCCGTAATGGCCGCCGCCCCGGAATCCGCACAGGTAACGCGAAAAGAAAACGATTCCAGGGTTGTCTGCAACATGTCACGGGTGCCGGCAACATCGTCCACCACCAGAACCTTAAGCCGCTCCAGTCCGGGCGGAACATTGGTTCGCAGGGTCTGTTCCACATCCGGCGAGTGCCCGAACTTGGCCGTGAAAGTATATGTGGTACCCTCGCCGGATTTGCTTTCCACCCAGATACGGCCTTTCATCATCTCCACCAGCTTCTGGCTGATCGCCAGGCCCAGACCGGTCCCACCGTACTTGCGTGTCGTGGATGTGTCGGCCTGGCTGAAGGATTGAAACAGCTTGCCGACCTGCTCAGGGGACATACCGATGCCGGTGTCCTGCATCGCAAAACTTATTTCAGCCTCCTTCTCCGTTGCCGCCGCCGGTGCAACCCGAATAACGATCTCCCCGCGATCCGTAAATTTGACAGCATTTCCAGCCAGGTTCAGCAATACCTGGCCCAATCGCAGGGGGTCTCCAACCAGCGTACGCGGCAATTCGGGGTGGATGTCGAAAATCACCTCCAACCCTTTTTCCTGTGCTTTCAATGCGATCAAGTTCCCCAGATTGTCCAGCACTTCGTCGATATGAAAAGGGATGGATTCCATCTCTAGTTTGCCGGCTTCGATTTTGGAAAAATCTAGAATTTCGTTGATAATGCCGAGCAGTGATTTGGCCGAATGGTGAACTTTTTCGATGTAATCGCGCTGTTTGGCGCCGAGCTCCGTTCCCAGGCACAGGTGAGTCATGCCGATTATGGCGTTCATCGGGGTGCGGATCTCGTGGCTCATATTGGCCAGGAAGTCGCTCTTGGCCCGGGTGGCGACTTCGGCCGACTCCTTGGCCTGAAATAATTCTTCTTCCATCTGTTTGCGGGCGGTGATATCCTGGTTGACGGCGACAAAATGTGTGATCCGGCCCTCTTCATTTTTGATCGGCGATATAGATGCCGTTTCCCAAAATTTCTCGCCATTTTTCTTGCGGTTGGTCAGGTCGCCTTTCCAGATTTTTCCGGCCAGGATGGTATCCCATAGATCTTGGTAAAATGAGTCCGGGAAATCCCCCGACTTCAAGCTGTTGGGAAGCCTGCCGACCACCTCGTCAGCCGCATAGCCCGTCGTTTCGCTAAATTTCGGGTTGACGTACTCGATGGTTCCGTCAATATCGGTTATCATTACTGATGCCGGGCTTTGCTCAATGGCTTCCGACAGTCTTTTCAGTTCTTCAGTGCGCGCTTCCACCCGCTTTTCCAGGTCCTCGTTCAACTTGCGGATCTCGCTTTCGGCGCTCTTGCGAAGCGTGATGTCGGAGACGAAAGCAAACAGGTAATGTCTATTCTTGAACCGCAGATAATTTGCCGCGATTTCCACCGGAAATATGGTACCGTCTTTTCGCCGCTGGGCCGATTCGAAAAGCGAGCTGCCTCTGGTTTTTAATTGCGCAAATTCCTCATGCCATTGATCGGATGACAGGAAAGGATCGATCTCAATAATGGACTGTTTGAGCAGGTCCTCCTTCGAATAGCCCAGGCTCCGGCATGCAGCCTGATTGACATAGGTAATCCGGCCGGCCGGGTCTATCCAGAAGGTGGCTACGGAACTGCTGTCAACTGCATGCTGAATGAGTTGCAGCGATTCCACCTGGGATTCGATTTTGTCGCCCATTTCATCGAGAACTTTGATAAGGGGGGCAAACTCCACATACGGAATGCCGGGCTTGAACGCCCGGGAGTCGCCGGCCGCATAGGCGTTGACCATATCGATAAATCCGGCCATCGGCTTTTTCAGAAACTGTCTCAACAAAACGCCCGTCAGGATCAGCAGTGTCCCGATCATGAGCAGGATATTGATGCTGAAAGACCAGAATAGTTGTTGATTAACATTCGAGTAGTAGCGGGAAGACAATGCAATGTCAACGCGCCCGATATACTGGTTGTCGTAAACGATACGACTCGACCGGGCAACCGCCGTCAGTTCGTCAGGTTTTTCTTTACTGAAAATTATCGAGCCGTCCTGATCCACGATAACCAATCGGGCGATAAATTCATTCTGAGAATAGGACGCGCCGATAGCATCGATGGTCTCCTCCGTATAATTCCACAGCGGAACTTTCAAACTGTCGGTCAAAGAGGCGATATATTCAGTGGCTTTTTTCTCCAGTTCGGATTGGGCCTTGCGGGACGAAAGAATATAATTGACGCTGAGGTTCAGGACCGCCACGACCATCAGGGCCAGAATTAAACCTAGAGAGAGTGTTTTTGAAATTGAACGAAATTTAATGGTATTCGGATTATTCATATATTGGCCCGGTAAGTTCTGCTTCGTGATAAATATTTATACTTCAAGTTTATATTACTACTGGCCGGCATATTAACGGTGTAAATGACTAAAGTGAACTAAATTGCCTAAAATGACTAAAGGGAACAAAATGACTAAAGTGACTAAAATGACTAAAATTAAGTAATCGCTGCGCTCTATCTGGTTTTATAAAATCGACAGGATACCGCAATTTTAGATCATTTTAGATCATTTTAGTTCATTTTAAATTTTAGATCAGTTTTTATTTATAAAATCCTCTGTTCCGTAAACGCCACCATGTTGCCCTGGGGATTGATCCCAAACCCGTCTACTCCGCAATGGCGGCATTCAGCTTTTCGATAATATCATCTCCGACCTTCCGGCTGCACAGGATGTACCTTTTTTCTCCCTCCGACATGTCCGCAAACCGGACGAATTTGAAATCAGCCGCCGGAAAGCCGGATAATTGGATTAGGCTTGCCGCCTCTTCCGGGGCGATAAACATGTAATCGGCTCGCCGCTGATGAATTTTTTTCAGCATCCTGACATTTGCCCCTGTCGTCCGGGACAGCTTCGGTCGATGCCGGGCTATTTTGGCATCCAGAAAGACGCCGTAAGAATAACCGTCTTTGACCTCCAGTTTCAGCTGGCGGTTGGCCAGGGCCGTATCGACCGTCATGCCGGCATACAGACGGGAATCATCGGCTCTTGCCAGAGCGATCTGAGGTTCGTCCTGATAGATGTGGTGCGTAAATTTGGCAAATTTCTGCCGCTCCGGGTTTTTAAACCAGCCGATGGAACAATCGCAGCCCGTGTTTCTTCTAATGGTTAACAACTGTCTTTTCGAAGGGGTTTGTTTCCACTGAAAAGCAATTGCAGCCTTTTCAAAAGCCAAAGCCGCCGGAGTTCCCGTCAGACCGGCTAATCCTATAGGGGTTGCCTCGACGTAGGGAACTCTGACATGGTAATGAACCGTCACGGTATCACAGTCTGCCAGGCTTGGCGGGCTGGATAGGATGAGAGCCGGGATACAGGCGACCAGAATTGCAAAGCATTTCTTCATTTTTATTCAACTCTCCTTTTGCAGCTTTTTCCGCAGGCTATTTAGCGTTCGTTGGGCAGCATCGAATTCGAATTCACTGACTTGTCGGGACAATGTGTTCACTATATCCGGGTCAATTCTCGCTCCAAGCCGGTGCTTCAGTGCGACCGCCTTGTCCTCGGCCCCGGGATCCATCTCCGCCAGCAGAATCTGCAGTTCATCCATCTGCGGCAGAATGGCCTCGAAGTCAGCCTGCAGGCCGTCTATAGCGGGAGCGTTGTCCGGGGCGCCGGGCAGCCCCAGGACTTCCAATCCGCGCGATACGGTCTCCAGGGTGCGTTCCAGGCGGGACAGTAGTTCGGGATAGAGCCCCGTATTTTGCTCCTTAAACGCGTCATCCAGGCGGGCGGCAGCCCGGTGAAGATCACCGGCGCCAATGGATCCCGCCACCCCTTTGACGGTATGCGCAATACGCCGGGCGGCGGTCAGGTCGTCATGAGCCAGGGCATTTCGTATGGTCTGAACATCCTGGCGGTGGTCGTGTAAGAACTCGACCAGCAATTTGCGGTAAAGTCTGCGGTTGCCTCCCACCCGGCGCAGACCTTCCCCAATATCGATTCCTTGCAGGGTTTCGGGAAGATTCGCTATTGCGACTATTTTTTCGCCGGGCTCTAAATCGCCCTGCTGTGAATCCGGACTCCGCGGCGGGATCCACCGGGCAAGGATCTTGAACAGGTATTCGGGTTCAATGGGTTTCGCCACATGATCGTTCATCCCCGCCGCCAGGCACTTCTCGCGGTCACCGGCCATAACATTGGCCGTCATGGCTATAATAGGCAATCGCTTCGCTCGAGCTGAATGCTGAAAGCTGAAAGCTGAAAGGTCTTCGGATTCGCTTTCTTGAAGCTTTGAGCTTTGAGCCTTCAGCTTTGAGCTTTTTGCCTTGAGCTTTGAGCTTTGAGCTTTGAGCTCTTCTGCTTTGAGCTCTTTTTCCGCTTTGAACTCTTTTTCCGCTCTGAGCTTCTCTTCCCACTCGCGTATTCCTCGTGTTGCCTCGAAGCCATCCATGACGGGCATCTGCATGTCCATCAACACCGCATCGAAGGTCTGCTTGGCGACCCACTCCAAAGCTTCGCGGCCGTTGTTGGCAATGGTCACTTTCAGCCCGGCCTGTCTCATCAACTCCTCAGCCACCTGCTGGTTGACTTTATTGTCTTCCGCCAGCAGAACGTGGGCGCCCCGCAGACTGTCCAGCGTCCTGATTTTCCACTCGTCCCCGGAGTGGCCGGCCCGGCCGAAACCGCCTTTTGCATCAATTGCTCCCATGATGGTGTCCAGCAGGGCGGATGGTGTCACCGGTTTGGTCAGATATCCGGCCATCCCCATCTCATCGGCCCGTTGCATGACTTCTTCGCGGCCATAGGCGGTGACCATGATAATGAAGGGCATATCGGCCAGCTCCGGAAGATCTTTGATACGGCGGGTGGCCTCCAGGCCGTCCATCTGGGGCATCTTCCAGTCCATCAGCACCAGTTTAAACGGATCATCCGGCGCCGCCGCCGCCAATTCGTCCAGCGCTGCCTGACCGGATGCCGCACAGGTGACCCGGAATGAAAAAGACTCCAGACTGGCTTGCAGCATTTCCCGGGAACTCGCGACATCATCAACCACAAGTACTTTAAGGTTTTGCAGAAAGGACAATACTTCCTTATTTTTGGATTTTTCCATGTGGGGCGCCCGACCGAAAACGGCATTGAATATAAAGGCACTGCCCCGGCCCGGTTCACTTTCTACCCGGATATCGCCGCCCATCATTTCCACCAGCTTTTTAGTGATGACCAGGCCCAGTCCGGTCCCCCCGTATTTGCGGGTGGTGGACGAGTCGGCCTGGCTAAAAGATTGAAACAGTTTGGCGACTTGCTCCGGGTTCATGCCGATGCCGGTGTCCCGAACACTCATCCGAATTTCCACCTTATCGTCAGTGACGCTCACCGGGATGGTATGAACGATGATCTCACCGGTTTCGGTAAACTTGATGGCATTGCCGGCCAGATTCAACAATATCTGACCCAAACGCAGTGGATCGCCGACAAGCGCCCGCGGTACATCCGGATGGGTGTCGAACAAAATTTCCAGGCCCTTTTCCTGGGCCTTGATCGCCACCAGGTTGCTCAGATTGCCGAGCACATCGTCCAGATGAAAGGGAATGCTCTCCATTGCCAACTTGCCGGCCTCGATTTTGGAAAAGTCCAGAATGTCGTTGATAATTCCCAGCAGTGATTGCGAAGAGGAATAAACTTTCTCGATGTAATCCCGCTGCCGCGGTTGCAGATCGGTGCCCAGGCACAGGTGCGACATCCCGATGATGGCGTTCATGGGGGTGCGAATCTCGTGGCTCATGTTGGCCAGAAAGTTGCTTTTGGCCCGGGTGGCCTCTTCGGCGATTTCTTTGGCGATTTTGAGGTCCTGTTCCGCCTGTTTGCGGTCGCCGATGTCTTCCAGGGTGGCAATCACTTCGGTTGGAATCTGTTCGGGATTGACGGGATTGAACACGACCCTGAGAAAAGATGTTTTTCCGCCGGTGGAAGAAGTGTATTCCCCTTCGAATTCAGTCTGTTCACCGTTCAGGGCTTTTTTCAGGCACTCTCTGATCGCCGGCACGTGAGTATTTCGGAGGGAGTTGTAGCCGATCAGGACTTCCGTTGAAGATCCCATCAGGTCCACGAAAGGTTCGTTGCAGTCAGCGATGATGCCGTCCGAGCTGAACAGGATCATTCCCAGGGGAGAATTTTGGAAGATGGTTTTGTGTTTGGCTTCGCTCTCGCGTATGGCTTCTTCGGCCTTCTTACGCTCCGTGATGTCTTCTTTAACTGCCACAAAATGAGTGACCCGTCCCGCCGAATTTCGAATGGGTGAAATGGTTGCATTTTCCCAGAAGACTTCACCGTTTTTCCTCTGATTAGCAAACTCGCCCTGCCATACATCACCGGTCAAAATCGTATCCCACATTTTTTCATAAAATTCAGGCGATTGGATGCCGGCCTTCAACACTCTGGGATTTTTTCCGATAACTTCCTCGGCGCTGTAGCCGGCGACTTCGGCAAAGGTCGGATTCACATACTCGATTGTGCCCTCCAAATCGGTAATCACCACGGATACCTGGCTCTGCTCGACCGCAGAGGAAAGTTTGCGAAGCTCTTCTTCGGCCTGCCTGCGTTCGGTGACATCACGAAACAACACCACCGTACCAATGACGGCACCATCCTTGCGGACCGGAACACTGGTATATTCGACTGGGAAGCTGGTGCCGTCCTTGCGCCAAAGTACTTCGTCATCGATTTTGCTGATGGTGCCTTCCGTCAGGCTGCTGTGCATCGGGCAATCTTCGATCGGATAGGAAGTGCCGTCGGCATGCGTGTGATGTATCAGGGGGTGAATTTGCCGCCCGATGACTTCGTCGTCGTTGTATCCGAGCATTTTAACCCCGGCCGGATTAATGAAGTTTGCCAATCCGTCGGCTCCGACGCCGAAAATTCCTTCCCCGGCCGATTCGAGCAGCAGGCGGCTATGCTCTTCAGCCCGCTCCAACTGGTCCTGATTCTCCTTTAATTCGGCAGTGCGCTCTTCAACCCTTTTTTCCAGATTGTCTCTCGCCAATGCCAAGGCCTTGTTGGCACGCTCCCCGAGAATCAGAACCGCCAGGGTAGCACTCACGAACAGCAATAGGGTTGCCCCGAGTACACCAAGAACCGTCAAACGCATGGTATAATATGTGGACAGCGCCTCGTCCACATCGATCTCGGCAGCCAATCCCATCCCAAGCTGAAAATCCCACTGCCAGGCACCGAACACCGGCACGCCGCGATAATCCCGATAGCCGGCCACATCCGTCTCGATGGCCGAGTGTTCAACCAGATGAACCCGATCTTCCAGGCGGGATTTCAATTGAATGGCACCGGATGCCATGCGGGTCAGCGGCTGTTGCAACCGGGGCACGGCTGGGCGGAAGCCTTCCACCATATTGCCGCCCGGATCCCGGATTTCGATACTCAGAATGCTGCTGCGGCCTTGCCCGATCAGCCCGATTTGTCGCAGTTGGTCGTCGAACCGGCTTTCCGATAAAAGCCTTCCGTTCTGGTCGAAAGCATATGCCTCGCCGGTCTCACCGATCCTGGAGAACTGCAGGATTCGCGAAAAATCTTTCGATGGATCCACGCGCTTGGCCAAAGCGGCAATAATCGTTCCATCGCGGTTTCGCAGGGGAGTCGCAAAGAACATGGTCGGCGGCAGGCCGGCCAGCGCACTGCCCCCGCGGCCAAGCATCACATCCGAGGTAATCGGCGGCACAAAAACCGTTTTGCCATGAAAAACCTGGGACAAAAGATCCGGCACGTGAATGTCAATAATGTTCACTGAGCCGACATTCGCATCCCGTTGCGATCCGATATTGATAAATTCCGGATTGATAATAAAAAAACCGATGTCACCGAAAACATCATTGCCGGACCTGAAAAAGGCGCGGGCTTCGGCCAGGGCGGTGGAGGCCAACAGCGTGTCGCGATAGGGTTCAACCTTTAAAAGCCTCTCGGTGATGGCCACCAGATCCGGATGACGTTCGAGCTGCCGAATGAAAAATCTGCGCTGCTCGACCCAGATCCCAAGCCGCTCGGCGGTCGTTTGCAGGATGTTTTCAACATTGGCCTGCACATCGGCCAGGATCCTTTTTTTGTTGTGCTCCAGCACCAGCCAGCCAAGCAGGGCCACAATGCTCACGAAAAGGCTGAGCCCGGCAATGGTAATAACGCGAAACCGATGGGAACCGAACCTCAGCGTCGCGGGCTCTCCTTTGGCCGAGCGGGTCAGCATCCGAATCAGCACACTGAGAACCAGAAATACGGCCAGGACAGCACCGATCAGCCACCCGGCCTTATGCCAGATGGCGGGAGGCGTTTCAGGCAGGTTCACGGCGACTGGAATCCATTTATCGCGGATGGCGTTCATTTCCTCTCGCGTAATGGCATCCAGGCCCTTGTTGAGAATATTTCTCAAAATGGGTCTTGCTCGGGATACGCCGATGTGAAGCGCGGGGTTGGCGATTTCCTTAAAGCTGTGGTCGCTGACGATTTTGATGTTGGGGATGAAGTACTTCTCGACTGTATGAGAGATGACACCGATACTGTCGATAAATGCGTCGACTTCGCCCAGGGCGGCGGCTTTGATTCCTTCGACCACCCCCTGGACGAAAACGAGGTTGATGTCAGGGTAGTTTTCCGTCAGGGGTTGGATGATGGAATAGCCCTCGATGACGGCCAGGTTCTGTCCCGCTAAATCGTCCAGATTCTTAATATCGCTGCGATCTGCCGAGACGACGAGCACGGAGGGCTGCAGGAAATAACTTTCCGTAAAAGCGATATAAGGTTTACGCGTTTCATTGACGTAAATAGCGGGCATGACGTCAATCTCACCCGCTTTGAATTTATGCATCAGCTCCGACCAGGTATACCCGTTGACAAACTCGAATTCCAGGCCGGTCTTTTGGCCGATCAGTTTAATCAGATCAATGGAATAGCCCTTAGGCTCACCCTTCTCGGCAAAATCAAAGGGCGGCCAATCCAGCTCATTGCCCACCTTCAGAACGGGATGTTCCGCGATCCAAGCGCGCTCTTCGTCGGTTAGTGTTACAACGGTTGCACCCGCAGCGATTCCGCTTCCGAGTAGCAAGAGAAAGATCAAAAGTATTGCCGAAGGAAATCGAGACTTCATGGTGTTTCCAATTTTCAGCGATTCACGGTTCGACCCTTGACCGTCTTCGGTGGATTTTGGACTGAAAAGTCCTCATGGAGATCTTGTCAGATGGACAATGGCTTCACCGTGTTTATCCAGCCGTTTAGCCCGATAAAGTGTATCAGGTAACCCGGATACCATTTCGTATGGTAAGCAAAGCCCATCGTTTTGATTTTCGTGAGAAGATTTGCGCCTGTCGGATTAAATCGTTTACTGGAGAGATCGGCCCACAAGATGGTTCACGGCTTCATCCAAAGAGGAGAAATACTTCGTCGGCTCTAAATGCCTGCTGATATCGAGCACCTCAAAATTTGATAGTTCCCGTTGCACGGTGCAAATCTCCCGTCCTCGTCCGGCAGCAGTGCGGCGTTCTCTGAAAGACACGCGGGTCGCCGCCTGGCATGAAATCCGTTTTTGAAAATGCGATCGCCATGCAGCGCTGACCGGCTCTTCTCGATCCATCAACGACTTTTCAGCCTCAGACAACCGGTTCGAACCCAACTGTTCGTCAAATTTTAAAATAACCACTTCGTCCTTTTTGGCAACCAACTGCTCATATCGTGCTCAGTCACTATCAATCAGGTTTCAGGTGTCAAGTTCAGAATGTCATAGAACTGAATCGAGAAATCCTCTTATAAAACTTCGATGAATGACGAATGTCGAGTGACGAATGGTGGAATCGCTTCGCTCAGTCGTCTTAAAAAGACCGATCGATGTTGGACGTTCGATGTTCGAAGAGATGGCCGGAGTCGATATAAGTACAGGTATGAACCGATATTGGAATGGCATTGCTGGATCTCACCCCCGGGTTGATTCGTGTGTTTTTATTGTAGTTGTAGGGTGGGCTGTGCCCACCTTCGTCCTTTCGTTTCAGCGCTATTTGGTGGGCACAGCCCACCCTACAATAAGAGATTTTTTCTTCAATCTTCAATTCCGGCTTGTCCGGATTCCGGTTATTTCTGTCGCAATCCGTAGACGTACTTAATGTATTTGTAGGGCGATCCGTCTGCTTCCAGGATATGCCAGATACCATCCCAGTAAGCCTCGCGATAAAATAGACGGTCCGGCGGATTGGTGCTCCGCTTGTCATCATCCGAATCGGTCAGAAAGACGCCGGTCATGACATTCGGATTGTCTTTGGCGACGCTGTAGCCCCACAATGTAATGACATGACCGCCGTCGTCACCGCCGTAGGCATCCGTTACGAGAAAGCACTGCTGCCCCGCGGGGCAGGTCGCGTGGTAGGCGTCACAGGCCGAGTCTTCGCAGTCAGGCCCGATGCACCCGCGAGCATTGCAGTCCGGGTCCGGGGCGCCGCAGCTGCAATCGCAGCCATCACCCGTTCCATAGTAGGCTCTGCTGCAGGTCCATGCATCGCTCTCAAGGCCAGGCTCGAGGCTGACCTTCAATCCGGTCGGCGCCTCAGGCGGCGTGGTGTCCCGGGCGGACGCCGTTGCGGTCGTCCCCAGGATGAAAAGCAGGATAATGCACCCGCCCCCCAGCCCTCTGTAAAGACGATCAACAGAATACCGCCGTATCAATCGAGCCTTCACATGCATGGCAAATCCTTTAAAAATAGATCCCATTCCTCTAAGCCCATTATTCCAACAATCCAATATTTCATCATTCCCGTCCCGCAAGCGGCAAGTTTCACGGCATGGACGAGCAACCCAACATTCCGTGATGCCCGGAGAACTAGTTTAAGGTGACGCGAAATGATATCCGGTTATCATCGAGAAATTGAATGTCATCGACGCCCAATCCGGAGGCGGTGCCGTTCCACCAGTTGGAGTCCGGCACCGTGTTTTCAGTAAAAGCAAATCCCGGGCCATAGGCATCCCCGTCGTCGGCGGCATTCTTGCCATGCTCCAGGTCGAATTCGCCGTCAGCCTGTTCCAGGGAGACCCCGTAGTGCTCACCGGCGGATATTTCGATGCCGTAGTTGCCGCCGACATTCTTGTCGATGTGCCAGATATATAGTCCGCGGTCAGCACCAGGGATTCTGCGGGTCGTCACATGGGAGTCATTGCGGGCCTCGATCACAAAATATTCCCTGGGATCATGCGGATTGCGATAACGAACGGCGGCGCTTCCATTCTCCGCGAGCGTCACCGTCCGGGAATCGGTAATGTCGATTATATCGATCCAGCCGGCATCCATTAAAAACGAGGCATTGGGAACGCCGATCCAATAGTTGTTGCTAGACATCAAGTCGTAGCGCCCCGTGCCGGAGCCTCCGTGGATGTTATAGGTGTCCGGCCAGTTGAAAAGCATGTGGCCGTATTCGTGCAATACGACAAACAGGCTCAAAGTAGACCCCACGAGCTGGCCGCCCCTTTTGCCATTGGGGGCGGTGAACCGGTTGCCGATCCAGTGGCATGCGCCCGAACCCGGGATGGAGGCCGAGACGAACGCCGAAAGACCGAGTATGCGACCGTCTTTTTCGAGGCTGAGCTGATCCCAGTCGAAGTCGGGATTGTTTCCCTTCACCCAGTTGAGGGCCTGGGCAAACAATTCCACCCCAACCTGCCAGGTTTGGCCCTGATAGTAGGACCGTGAGCGGGGCGCGCGATAGTAGCCGAAGACATGGTTTTTAACGATCGTCTGGTGCCGGCTGACCTCCCACCAATAGTCGCGGACATTTATCAGGTTTTCCCCATCCGTCCAGCCCGGTGTGTTCAGGAAATTTTCCACCCATTCGACCGATCGGGTGGCCGGCGCGTCGTCAAAATCGATCAACACAACGACCGTGTGTAAAGTTTCGGCCTGGGGCGTATCGCAAGTACCTTCCGGAATGCCGCACCCGCATTCACCGGGCTCGGTTTTTTGGGGATCATCCGGACAGGCGTCACCATCAGGACAATCCTCATCCGATTTACAGATCGCCATATCATCCTTGAGGGTGATCTTCAGACCGGTCGGCGGCTTGGGAGGCGTGGTATCCCTAGCGCCTTTCATTTTGATTTCAATAATGTGAGCCGAATCGTCGTATACTGCCTCACCCGCTTGCCCTGTATCCCAAGCGGACACATTTCCAGCCATCCCCAGGCTGATGAACAATAAGAGTCATCCGACACCAAGCGTTTTGAAGGTTGCTTTGAATCGCTTCAAGATCTTGGATTTGCGGCTGACCGCCAGCACAATCAGCACCAGGCACGCAAGGGTCAGCAAGCGGTCGCCAATGTCATGAGCGGGATCGACCGGTCCCGAAGTCTGCGACTGCACTGCGGCGGTGGAGATAAAGCAGGCCACATTGCCGGCCAGATTTTCGATGGTGTCACCGATCGTGTCATCGACCGCGTCGATGATGTTGTCGCCCCCACCGCCGGAGCCGCTGGGTGTGCCCAGCCCCGACGGATCGATGATAATGCCGTTGGCGATGCCGTCCAGGTCCCCGTAGCCGCCGTCGGTGATCGTCAGGGTGACCGTCCGGCGGTCACTGCTGATGACCGCGTAATCCGAATAATCCAGCCAGGTCTCGGCAATGGGATGAAACTTGAACCATTGACTGCCGGCCGGCGCCGGTCTGGACAAATGCACCTTGACGGTGGCATCGGCCCCCACTTCATTGAGCAGCAGTTTAAAATGAATCAGACCAAAGGCGATATCCGTGGGCTTGCCGTTTAGGCGACCGTCGAATAGCGGATCGCTTGGATCCAGCGATTCCAGGGCCTCGATGGCGACCACCGCCGGCGAGTCCTCGATGCTGATGCCGATCTGGCCGTCGGCGCCCTGGATATTGACGCACTTGATGTCTTCCTGATCGCGGTCGGCGGTGCCGTCTTCATCCATGTCCAGCACCGGGTCCACCTCCTGATCGTCCAAAATGCCATTGCCGTCGTTGTCTTCCGTTTGGATATCGGTATTGAATTTCTCATTTGAAGACCAGGCCGAAGCCAGGCCGTGGTTGTCGTAAACCCGGGCGCGCCAGCGGTAGCCGGCGTCTTCTTCCAGCACCATCTTGGGCACCGGCAGGGTGGTCAGCATACGGTCACTCGTGACATCCAGCACCACCCGATCGTCTGCCCGGCGGGTGATCTGCCATTGGGTGGAACGGTGGGTGTCGCCGGAATCCGGATCATAGAATTCTTCGATCTGCAGCTGCGGGGTCAAGCCCACGGTTTCACGGTTCACCGGCGCGTACAGTACCGGGGCATCCGGTTCATCGTTTTCTTCATAGACAACCGGATCGGTTCCACCCAGATACTCGTCCAAATTGCTGATCCCATCCCCATCCGGATCGGCTGACGCATCATCGCGGTTGGGGTCCAAGCCGTTCCGGACCTCCCAGTCGTCGGGCATCCCATCACCGTCACTGTCGGTCGCCATGTCGCAAACATCACCCAGGCCGTCGCCGTCCGTATCCGCCTGGTTGGCATTGGCATCGTCCGGACAGTTGTCGGCTGTATCCTTGATGCCATCACCGTCCGAATCGGTCAGCGGATCGCAGGCATCACCGAGGCCGTCGCCGTCCTTGTCGGCTTGGTTGGCATTTGCGGTATTCGGACAGTTGTCTGCAGAATCTTTGACGCCGTCGCCGTCGGCATCGGCAACGCCGCCGGTGCCGTCACTGGTGATAAAAATCGGGGAGGAGATGGCGTCCCATGAGTTCGATTGAAATGCCCTGACATAGAAGTAATCCCCTTGACTACCGGTTGCGGTATGGTTCAGGTTGGGATTGGTTGTATTGGGAGTCCAGGTTTTAATCACGCTTCCATTCTTGAGAAGCTCGATGCGCGAGAATTTCTCGTTGTCTCCATCGGAGGCCTCGATCTGAATGTTCAAGGAACCGCCATCTATTTTCGAGCCCATTTGGGTGCCGTTGCATTTGAACGACAATACCAGGTTTTTATCACGGGAAGAATAAAACCGGCGCACCTTCATGGCAGCAAAGATTGAAGCCCGCGTCTTCTCGGATGCCAGCACGGCCATGCGCCATTCATTCACGGTACCCCAGGTTTTGTCATGATTGTCCTGGCTGCCGCCGGCCCCGATATACCAGCCCCGGCTGAGGGCTTCGTCGTAGTACCCCAGACCGCCGTCATTTTTGTAGAAACCGTCGTTGGTATAGTAGTCGGTTGACCGGTTCCATAGCTCCATGCCCACGATTTTGTCGCTATGATCGAATACGAACTTGTCGAAGTCTGTCCCGTATTGGCCCGGATGATTGAAAAAGGCCACCGCATCCCGGGTGGATAGCCAATCCACCAGTTCATTGAGATCATTGGTTGCTTCCTTGGAAGCATTGCAAAAGTCCTGGGAATTGATAATCGTAATATGTCCTTTGCCGAGCAGGGTCGCAGGCCCGTCCCAATCCGTCGTATCGCTGGTCCATTCAAACCCCCAAAAGGTCACAAAGGCGCCGTCCTCGTTGTAGGTGTTGGCGGCGTTCTTTATAGTCGCCCAGTCCGCAGCAGTCATATCGTCGGGATAGTAGTCATGCTCGGCCACGGAAAAAAAGTCGAGCTTGGCCGTATCGCGGGCATACTGATAGGCTTCCGAAGGAGTGCCGGCGCCATCCGATACACCGGTATGGCTATGCAGCATGCCATAGTAGACATTGTATCCGCCGGCGCCGGAGTCGTCATCGCCATCCGGCGTGCAGGTCAGGCCTTCATCCGAATCGCCGTCACAATCATCATCAGCATTGTTGCAGATTTCGGCCGCACCGGGATAAACCGCGTCATCATGGTCATTGCAGTCAACGGCGCCGCAGCTTCCGCCTTCCGGACTGTAGGAATCCCCATCAGCATCGGAACAGCCCATCAACTCGCCTTTAACCACAAACTCGGCCAGCTCCCAATAGTCGCTGCGGTAGCCGCTTTTGACGACCAGCTTCACTTTTTTGGCGACCTCGTTTCCAAGTTCGATAATGACGATTGAGTTATCGAGGTTATCCAGCGCACCGCTGCCGGCCATGGTGAAATTATTGCCATCCGCCGATAGCCACACCTCGACATCCTTGCTGTAATACTGTCCCTCACCCGTGCCGCCGTATATCACCGCCTCGGATAGGGCTGCGCTTTGCCCATTGCGGAACGAGTATACGAACTGCTGGGGACCCGGATTGACAACACTGGACCAGCCGGCTTCATCGGTGACGCCATTGGTCAGATCCGACGCATCCCAGCCGTCACCGTACTCCGAAGTAAAATTCGCAAGAACGCCGCCGTTGGCAGGCAATATCCGGTTTTCCGGCACATCGACACATTCGATTTCGTCAACGGAACCGTCGCAGTCATCATCGATGTAATTGCAGGTTTCGGAGGAAGGCGTTCCCTCCTCACAGGTGTCTCCGCCCCACACGCCGCCGGTACAGGTTTGGATTCCCGTGCTGGCACAGGCGCCGGTCCCGCAGGTTGTCGGACGGGTATCGCCATCAGTACAGCCGCTGTCTTCCGTCACCCGCAGCCTCAGCTCGGGATCACCGAACAAATTCAGATCATAGTAAATATAGCGAACCCCCCAAAAACTGGTATACATGCGCCAGAGGTTGCTTTCCTTGGCCTCCTGATGCGCACGGCCCAGCTCCAAAATTCCTTCACCAAAAACACTTTGAAAAAATTCCCGGGTAAACAGGGTTGACGGCGAATCCAGGCTATTGCCGCTGGCACCCCAGCCGTATCTTGAATTCAATATGGTGGCAAAGGCACCATGCTCCATAGTCGTGATCTCTTCGCCAAAGCTGTCATTTTGGTCAAATGCCCCGACCCAGCATGAATCATCATAAAAGAAAAAGGGATTGGTATTTTTTAGTTTGCCAATGTGACTATAGTGTCTTCCGCTGGTGTTGTAGCTATACAGTTTTACCATGCCCAGGTGGGTATCTCCGTGATCGGAAATGTATATGATTTGGGGGGTCTGATTGCCGTTTTCCGCGTTTAAAATCGGAAGCAGGTCATCGGTGGCTGACCATCCGTCACTGTACGAATCCCAGTCTACCGATCCGTTGCGATCGAAATCCGGCTCATGGTTGTCGTTATACCAGTCCTCATCATACATCGTGATAACCGAGAAATCCCTGGCATTGGGAATATTGGGGGTTTCAATTCCATGGGTAAAGTGGCCGACATATAGGTCGGATCCAAGGCGTATCAATTCACCAGAAGGTTTGGTAAACTCCTGTACCTTGCCGAACCCGAGATGGCTGCCCATGGTTGCGGCGACATTCAGGTAGTCATCGTCCGTTGATTCATAGGTGAGGGTCTTCCTGACGAAATTGACGACTTCCCGGCCATTTTCGACGGCCGCGCGGCCGGTAAATATTTCGGCCGTCAGGTCGACATCTGCGCCGCCGGGGCCGTCTTTGCTTTCGCCGTATACTCCGTCTCCGTCACCGTCAAAGGTGTTCTCAGGCGGGTCCACGCAGCCATAATACAGGTCCGCCGGAATACTGTCACCGGAGTCTTCGAACAAGCGCACGGGAATGATGTCCTTATCGCCGCCCAGCAGCGCGTATTCGGTGTCCCAGGTCTGGTAGGCATCAATCAGAAAATTTCGAATTCGGGTGGCATTGTCGCTGCCGCCGCTGGGTTTGGTGCCGTCATAGTTGGCGACAATCCAGTCAGTGGTCACTATTCCGGCACTGATGCCGCGGGCGATTTTCGAAGCACACAGGGCCTGAAAACTGTAGGAAGGATCCGGTATATTGTTTTCATTGGCCAGAGCGCTGCTGGTAATCACGACATATTTGTAGTTGGCCCCGTAGTAAGGACCGGACGGATCGCTCAAGGGGGATGCGCCGTTCGAACTTTTGGCTGGAATCCCGGAATCCTGATCCGAGTACGTGTCATATGATGTCAGGGTGTCCGGATTATCGATTTTTCGTTTGAGCTTTTTCTTCAATTTCTTGGTGGGTTTGGTGCGATGCGGTTTATTGCGGCCGACCAGGCTTACTTTCAGCCGCAGTTTTCCCGCCGCCTTGATTTCGCCGGTTTGAGGCAAATATTGCAGCGGGAAGAGATGAACGTACGCTATTTGGTATCCGCGGTTTGACTGCACGGTCAACAATTCATGATATTTCCCGGGCCAGAATTCATCACTGGCTAAAATTCCGGGATCCGGTTCGGAAGGTTTGTCCGGATTGCCTTTCATGCGGCGAAAGGGTTTTCTGCCAAGGGGAAGGTTGTAGGTGCCCGGCAGATGCAGTATATCCTTGGCAATGCTTCTGATTTTTGCAATCTTCATTCCGGGAGGAATGAGAATTTCGACCGGCCTGACCGGAATGACCGGTTCGTCCGCCCGGCTGTAATTCTCGAGCCCGTCGATCGTCACGAATTCAAAACCGTCTTCCACCTCAACTACCGGTTCATCAAATTCGTAGTCAAAGGTGATGACGTCTTTGCTTCTGTATACCTTTGGTTTCTTCTTTTTATTGGGGCCGGCGTTCGCCTGGACGGCAAATACCAAAACCATGACACTCAAAACCGACACGAAAGAGATGGGCTTATATTTCTTGAGGCAAAAGCCCAAAACCACCGGCAACAAAAGCAGGACGATCCAGAAGAGTCGGCGGGTATCATCATTGGGTATCAGCGGCGGCGTATCTTCCGATGGTTGAGCAGCAGCAATGAAGCAGGCCAAATTGTCGGCCAGACTTTCAATGGTGTCACCGATGGTATCATCGACCGCGTCTATGATGTTGTCTCCGCCGCCGCCGGAGCCGCTGGGCGTGCCCAGACCGGACGGATCGATGATGATGCCGTTGGCGATGCCGTCCAGGTCCCCGTAGCCGCCGTCGGTGATCGTCAGGGTGACCGTCCGGCGGTCACTGCTGATGACTGCATAATCCGAGTAATCCACCCAGGTCTCGGCAATAGGATGAAACTTGAACCATTGGCTGCCCGCCGGCGCCGGTCTGGACAAATGCACCTTGACGGTGGCATCGGCCCCCACTTCATTGAGCAGCAGTTTAAAATGAATCAGCCCGAAGGTGATGTCCGTGGGCTTGCCGCCCAGGCGGCCATCGAATAGAGGATCGCTCGGATCCAGCGATTCCAGGGCCTCGATGGCGACCACCGCCGGCGAATCCTCGATGCTGACGCCGATCTGGCCGTCGGCGCCCTGGATATTGACGCACTTGATGTCTTCCTGCTCCCGGTCCGCCGTGCCGTCCTCATCCATGTCCAGCACCGGGTCCACTTCCTGATCGTCCAAAATACCGTTGCCGTCGGAGTCATCCGTCTGAATATCGGTATTGAATCGTTCGCTTGACGACCAGGCCGAAGCCAGGCCGTGGTTGTCGTATACCCGGGCGCGCCAGCGATAGCCGCCATCTTCTGCCAGCACCATTTTGGGAACCGGCAATGCAGTCAGCATGTAGTCGCTGGTGACATCCAGCACCACCCGGTCATCGGACTGGCGGGTGATCTGCCACTGGGTGGAGCGGTGGGTGTCGCCGAAATCCGGATCATAGAATTCTTCGATCTGCAGCTGCGGAGTCAGGCCCACCGTCTCACGGCTTACCGGCGCAACCAGTACCGGGACATCCGGTTCGTCGTTTTCATCATAGACGCCGGGATCGGTTTCACCCAAATATTCATCCAGGTTGCTGATGCCGTCATCGTCGGGATCGGCGGCCGCGTCGTCGCGGTCGGGATCAAGACCGTTTTGGATTTCCCAGTCATCGGGCATGCCGTCGTCATCGGAGTCGGTCAGGGGGTCGCAAACATCCCCCCGGCCATCGCCGTCGGCATCGGCCTGGTTGGCATTGGCGTCGCTCGGGCAGTTGTCGGCCGTATCTTCGATGCCGTCGCCGTCGCGGTCCGGACCGTTGTTGTCGCCGCCACCGTCGTTGCCGTCATCCCCCCCGTCGCCCGGCAGGTGGAACGAGACCTCTTTGGAAAAATTACTTTCATTGCCGCTGGTGTCGTAAGCCGTGGCTGAAAAGTAATAAGTCTTGCCGGACTCAAGGTTGGTGAGGGTGTATTGGCGGGTGTTGCCGACGTCGATCTTCACGGCATGACTGCCGCTGGTGGTTCCGTAATATAAACGGTAGCCCGCCAGATCCGATTCCTGATTCGCATCCCAGCTCAGGAAGACCTCTTCTGAGTAGACATACTTCGGCAGCAGGAAGAACAAAACCGTCAAGGCGGCAAGGATGAAGAGAGTTTTTTGAATGCGAGAAAAATAAGGACCTTGGTGTAACCATCGAACTTGAATACGCATGGCTGCTCCTTTCAATCGGTTTTGCTATGCCAAGCACAGCGCCGCCTAAAGAAAGGTGCGATCGCTGCCCGGCAACCCTGCTGCCATGTCCCGCTATATCGGGAGTTAGGCCAGTGGCTTTGCGTCCCACCCTTTCAAGTGGTTTGCTATTATCAAGCAATCATTTTCGAATGACTGATCATTCGTAAATGCAAATTCGATGGTTTTTACTGCAAATAGAATGCCTAGTTGCTAAATAATCGGAAAATTTTATTTCAGACACTGAAACGGCTGCGTGTGGCGATCGATCTGTTTTTGGTAATCGGTTTATATTATAATATAATTTGAATTACACAATGGTAATTGGTTAAGTTGCCAAGTAAGATTGAAGTTGTCCGAACCAAACCGCAGATGAGACCTCGATTCAATAGTGGTTGACAATATTGGGCTGAATTTATGACAAATTTGGTCAATCTTCCAGAGGATGAAAAATCGCTCGAAAGACAATATTTGTTATAAATGCAGTCAAAATTTGTCAACCTGCGCTGCGCAGTCTTCACATATACAGCCTAATCCGGTCATGTCATGTCCAGCTTTGTCAACAACCGCAATTACCATCGTGTAATTCAAATTATATTAAAATATAAACCAATTACAAAATATCGTTCGGCAGATGTTGACAGTAGTTTAAACTCTTGAAGTAAAAAAATATATATAATTAACCATTCGGCATTCTATTTGCATTTCATTGCGTCAATACTGCATTTGCGAATGATCAGTCATTCGCAAATGATTGCTTGATAATAGCAAACCACTTGAAAGGGTGGGACGCAAAGCCACTGGCCTAACTCCCGAGTCGGCGGGACATGGCAGCAGGGTTGCCGGGCAGCGATCGCACCTTTCATATGGCGGCGCTGTGCTTGGCATAGCAAAACCGTTTGAAAGGAGCAGCCATGCGTAATGAAATTCAATGTTTAAGCCAAACTCCTTATTTCACCCGCACTCCCAAAACTCTTTTTTTTATCGCCGCTTTGACGGTTTTGTTCTTCCTGCAGCCGGGCCAAGTCTATTCGAGGGAAGTATACCTGGCCTGGGATCCGAATCAGGAGTCGGATCTGGCGGGCTACCGCATCTATTACGGAACCACCAGCGGCAGTCATGCCGTAAAAATCGACGTCGGCAACACCCTCAAATACGCGCTCACCGATCTAGCACCCGGGCAGACCTATTACTTCGCAGTCACGGCCTACGACACCAGCGGCAATGAAAGTGATTATTCAAAAGAGGTCTCCTTTCACCTGCCGGGCGACGGCGACAACAGCGGCCAGGACGGCGACCACGACGGCATCGAAGATACGGCCGACAACTGCCCGAGCGACGCCAATGCCAACCAGGCCGATGCCGACGGCGACGGCCTGGGCGATGCCTGCGACCCGCTGACCGACTCCGATGACGACGGCATGCCCGATGACTGGGAAATCCAAAACGGTCTTGATCCCGACCGCGACGACGCGGCCGCCGATCCCGATGATGACGGCATCAGCAACCTGGATGAATACCTGGGCGAAACCGATCCCGGCGTTTATGATGAAAACGATGAACCGGATGCCCCGGTACTGGTTGCGCCGGTGAACCACGAGACGGTGGGCTTGATCCCGCAGCTGCAGATCGAGGAGTTCTATGATCCGGATTTCGGCGACACCCACCGCTCCACCCAGTGGCAGATCACCCGCCAGTCCGATGACCGGGTGCTGCTGGATGTCACCAGCGACTACATGCTGACTGCATTGCCGGTTCCCAAAATGGTGCTGGCAGAAGACGCCGGCTATCGCTGGCGCGCCCGGGTTTACGACAACCACGGCCTGGCTTCGGCCTGGTCGCAATCAGAAAGATTCAATACCGATATCCAGACCGCTGACAGCGACGGCAACGGAATTTTGGACGATCAGGAAGTGGACCCGGTGCTGGACCTCGATGAGGATGGCACCGCGGATCGCGACCAGGAAGACATCAAGTGCGTCAATATCCAGGGCGCCGCCGGCCAGATCGGCATCAGCATCGAGGATTCGCCGGCGGTGGTCGCTATCGAGGCCCTGGAATCGCTGGATCCCAGCGATGCCCTATTCGACGGCCGCCTGGGCGGCAAACCCACGGACATCACCTTTGGGCTGATTCATTTTAAATTGCTGCTCAATGAAGTTGGGGCCCACGCTACCGTCAGGGTTCACTTGTCCCAACCGGCGCCGGCGGGCAGCCAATGGTTCAAGTTCCATCCCATTGCCGAGACCTGGCTGGATTACTCGGATTATGCGGTCATCAGCAGTGATCGCCGGACGGTTACCCTGACGATCATCGACGGCGGGTACGGGGACCTGGACGGCATCGCCAACGGCATCATCATCGATCCGTCCGGGCTGGGCACGCCCAGCGATTCCGGCGGCGGCGGCGACAGCATTATCGATGAGGTCGATGATACGATCGGTGACACCATCGAAAGTCTGGCCGACAATTTGGCCTGCTTTATTACTGCGGCGCAGCAGCCGCAGACCGCACGGCCGGCCAATTCACGGCATGACATGGGCGGCGGCTTGGTGAGCCTGACGTTTTTGCTGCTGGTCGTGGTTGCGGTCGGCCGCAAATTCAAGCCCTTGAAATCCATTCAACCAACTGCCAAAACTCTGGGTGTCGGATGTATCATGCTGGCTGTCGTTATCGGGACGACGCCCGATACCCATGCCAGGGATACCACGCCGCCCGGGGCCCCGACAGGCTTGAAGGTCGCCCTCCAACTCTGGGGCGATGACGACGCATCGAGCGACATCACTACGCTTAAGGTGTTTATTGTCGCCGGCCAATCCAACATGATCGGCCATGGAACCGTAACACCCTCGGCGTCTCATTTGGACCGCAATGGCGGCATGGGCACCCTGGAATATCTGGTGAATGATTCTTCCCGGGCGCCCATGTACGACCATCTCGTCACCAGTGACGGCCAATGGATCGAACGCGATGACGTATGGATCGTCGACCTGAATCGCTCCGGCCCGCTTTCGGTGGGCTACGGAACGAATAAAGACCACATCGGGCCTGAAATGCAATTCGGTCATGTCATTGGCGATTACTACGAAAACCCGGTTCTGATCATCAAAACCTCCTGGGGTGGAAAGAGCCTGTTCACCGACTTTCGTCCACCCAGCTCGGGCGGTGAATTGGGGCCCTACTATACGATCATGGTGGAGCGGGTTCGCGAGGTCCTGGGTAATATCAAGCAGTTCATGCCGGACTACCAGGGGCAGGGCTATGAAATCGCCGGTTTCGGCTGGCATCAGGGCTGGAATGACCGTATCAGTCAAACCGCGAACGATGAATATCAGAGAAACTGCGTCAATTTCATCAACGATCTGCGGCAGGAATTCCAGGTTTCCGATTTGCCGTTTGTCCTGGCCACAACCGGCATGAGCGGTTGGAGCGAGACCCATCCCCGGGCCCTTTCGTTGATGGCGGCCCAACTGGCGGTGCCGGATGATGACCGTCTCAACAGCGGGAAGGTCTTCACTGTGGAAACCAGGGACTTTTATCGCGAACCGGATGAATCTCCCGCGGACCAGGGCTACCACTGGAACCGCAATGCTGAAACCTACTTTTTGATCGGCAACGGCATGGGCGAGGCGATGGTCGAAATTTTGTCGAACGCCTCACCACCTGACACCCCTTCACCCACAAAATATCAACTGGCAGTTTTAAGCGGCAGCGGCGACGGTAATTACCCATCCGGCGCCAAAGTCACCATCACTGCCGACGCAGCGCCGTCCGGCAAAGTGTTTGACCGCTGGCAGGTAAACGCAGGTTCTCCAAGCATCACCGAGGTTAAGGCCGCAACCACCACCCTGGCTATGGGATCAGGCCCGGCGACGATAACCGCCACCTACAGGAATTCAACCTGCGTCGCGGAGTATGAAAACGACGCCGCCACCCTGTCGTGTTCGGGCGATCAGAGGATCACCAGTATCGAATTTGCCAGCTACGGGACCCCCAGCGGATCCTGCACGGATGGCTATACCCAGGGCAGCTGCCATGCGGCCGATTCCCTGTCCATCGTGGAAGCGGCGTGCTTGAATCGGTCAGAATGTAAGGTCAGCGCCAGCAACGGCGTGTTCGGCGACCCCTGTTCCGGTGTACGCAAACGAATTGCCATTGCCTACACCTGCAGCGATGATGACGGCGGCCTCGGCGACCCCCTGGAAAGTGCCCTGGACGCCCTGCAAGATCATGTTACGGGCGCCGCAACGCTCAGCCCCGCTGAACTCAATACGCAAAAAGAGGCGGTCATTGCCGGCGATTTTCTCTTTGAGTCAAAGGCAAATATGATTGCTGATGCCCTGGCAGTGGTTTCCGCCTACGAATCCTCCCAGGGGCCGCTCTGGCTCAATGACGCCACCCGCAACGTCACCATCCCCAGGGAGCCGGCCGGCGGACTCGAGCTGGAATACGCCATGATCGCCGTCATGCAGGGGCTTGTCGACCACGCCTATGTCCCGGGCAACCTGACCCGGTTCAGGGACGTCCTCGACGGCGCCAAGTTTGAAACATCCCGCTATTTTCCCGGGGCCGTGGATCCCCCGGCAAATCCTGCGGTATCATACGACGCCAAGATCAATGCGTCGCAACCGGCTAAATGGGGCGCACCGGTCATGTTTGACGATGACCCTGCCCGCCGGCCGACCGGATGCTACGTGGCGCCGGGCAGCATCGTTACGGTTGATGTACCACCTTCAATCGTCGGCAAAGGGTATTCGATCCGAGTGGGGGCCCATTCATGGGATCTTAAGAAAAAGCCGCGTTATGAACGGCTAGACAGGGTTTCGCTGGTATATCCCATCACGGCCACCCGAACCCTGGTCGGCAATCCCCTTGGCGGAGGCATCTACATCGAGGTTCCCCCGTTGGCGGACGCGGGCATTGTCACCATTACCATTACCAACGCGGTGCGTTCCCCATTTTACTCCGATAAGCCGTTTCATAAAACCTCGCTGACGGAATGGCTGGAAACGGAACGCCATCATCCGGCGCCCTGGGCGGATTTCGAATCGGAAAAATTCATGATGCAGGTGCCCACGAACTGGATCTATGCTTATGATTCACCGGACATTACCATGGAAAACTGGGACATTGCCATGGACATGGTGTCGGACCTTACAGGCAAACCGCGTGTCCGCAATGGGCAGACCGTGCTCTACATGCAGATTGACGTGATTATCAAGGGCAGCGCCTATCATCCCGGCTATCCCATGTCCAATGACCCCTATGATCCGTTGCGGGATGAGAAGGGATACAAAAAACATTACTTTTTAACCGGACCCGGCAAGGGAACTTCAACGACTTTCCATGAACTGGGCCATGCCGAGCTGATTACCAAATTTCCAGGTGAGACCGAGGCCGTTGTCAACTTTCTCTATGTGGCCGCGCTGAACCAGGGATTCGGCTATTCGCTCGACCGGGCCTTTAGCCTGTCAATGGGCAACAAAGAAACGATTTCTCTGGACCAGGCAGCTATTATGTGGCTGGTGACGGAAAATTTCCGCCAGGGCAATCCCATGAACATTACCAACAGCACCAAGAACGAGGTCCGCTACCAACACCGGGGCTATGCCAAATATACCGAAATCGCCAATCTTTTCGGCTGGGAGGCCCTCAATGACTTCTGGCACTCGGTCAATGTCGACTACATGAACGGCATCACCTACAACCGCAACAATGATGAGGCTGACAGCCGGATCCTGCGCATGTCCCGCACCGCCGGGGCCGATCTGCGGCCGCTCGTTCACTTCTGGGGCGTCCATCCCAACTACGACGCTGCCTTGAAAGCCGAACTGCAGCGCGAGGGATTGATGCCTTCAGCCCTCATTTATGACCGGTTGATGCACTACAAAACCCTCATTCCCATGAACAATGCGGAGTTTGTGGCCCATGCCGATATTGTCTACCCCGAGCGGAACGGCACGGGACATGTCGACTACGGCAAAGGCTGGTACAGCGTCTGGGACCAACAGTACAATCAATCCCACGGCACTGCGGCCCAGGCGGCTTTGCAGGATATTATCGATCATTACTTCCCAGATGGAAGACCGTCTAACTAGATCCAACACGGGGAAGATGGAATTGAAGATTTTTGGTTTCGGGTGTCGGGTGGCAGAGGACAGATGACAGAGAACAGAGGACAGAGGACAGATGACAGAGAACAGAGGGCAGAGGACAGAGGACAGAGGGCAGAGGACAGAGAACAGAGGGCAGAGGACAGAGGGCAGAGGACAGAGGACAAAGGGCAGAGGACAGATGACAGAGGACAGAGGGCAGAGGGCAGAGGACAGAGGGCAGAGGACAGATGACAGAGGTCCGATGACAGAGGACAGGCCGGGGTCTCTGCATCCTGATACCTGAACGCTCGTGTGAAACTACATTGAAATGACGAATGACGAATGTCGATTGACGAATGGTGGAATCGCTTTGCTCAGTCTTTTTAAAATAGACAGAATACACTATTCGATGTTCGATGATGGACGTTCGATGTTCAACGTTCATTAGTTTTTTTTCTTTGATCAGACCGGCTGCCCTTTATCCGGAGGCAGCGCTCTTATGAAACTACAGCATATTCAAAACCATTCAGATATAAGTTAAAGGTTTGTGGGAGTGGCCTCCGGCCACGATTACCCATCTGGGTAATCGCGGTTAAAAACCGCTCCCACCATCTATGAACCCACGATTTGCGGATTGAGTTTCTTTTCTTTGATCAGACTGGCCGTTTTTTTGGCCAGAGGCAGCGCTCGTGTGAAACTACAGTCAAGGTTTCAGGTGTCAGTGTTCAGGTGTCAGGAGATAACGCTTTAACTCCCAGCAACTGGTCATCTTATATGAAGCAGCAAATTACATAAACATAGGGCGGGCCACCATGTCCGTCCCGCTAACGGCGAGATCGGCACGGCTTGCGACGAGCTCAGTCGTGTCGTGGCCAACCCTACGTTGTCGTACAAACAATGTTTCTATCATCGATCAGACTGGACGCCCGCGGCCAGAGGCGTTGCTCTTATGAAACTACATTGAAATGACGATTGTCGAATCACGAATAGTGGAATCGCTTGAGGCTTCGCTCTTCGAGCTACGACCCCACAGGTAGCCTTCGGCTGCGACCCGACACGTCGCTCAGTCGTTTTAAAATGGACAGCATACCTTAAATCCAAAATCCGCATTCCAAAATCCAAAATTTACTTTTTGAAGTTTCTTTTCTTCGATCAGACCGGCTGTCCTTTAGCCGGAGGCCGCCGCTCGTGTGAAACTACACTGCATACTATTCCCCATCCAGCACTTTCCGCACAATCTTTGCCAGGTCGCGCTTGACAAGCGGCTTCATGGCATACTCTTTAATGCCAATGGATTTTGCGCTTTCTTCGGTGAGCGACTCGCTATATCCCGTACAAATAACAATTGGAATATCGGGACGAATTTTCATGAACTCTTTTGCCAGCTTTTCTCCGGTCATGCGGGGCATCGTCATGTCGGTTATCACCAGATCAAATTTATCGGCATTCCTTTCAAATAACTCGAGGGCCTCGACGCTGCTGGATCTGGCAGTGACTTGGTAGCCCAACTCTTCCAATATTTGCTTGCCCAAATCTACCATAAATTCTTCGTCGTCAACAAAAAGAATGCGCTCTGTTCCAGTCGGAATTGCCTGTTCTGCATGGTTTTCCAGCCTTTCAAAACGCTCAATGGTTGGCAAATAAATATCAAAGACAGAGCCTTGCCCGATTTCGCTGGAGACATTTACGGTACCGCCATGGCTCTTGACAATTCCATGGACGACCGCCAGTCCCATACCGGTCCCCTTCCCTCGCGACTTGGTGGTATAAAATGGATTAAAAATTCTTTCCATACTTTCCCGGGTCATGCCGCACCCCGTGTCGCTGACCCTGATTCTGAGGTAGTTTCCCACCGCTAGTTCCGGATTTCGCGCAGCAAAATCAGCATCAGTCACCACGTCAGAAAGGCTCACCTCCAAAACGCCGCCATTTTCCTGCATGGCATGGCTGGCGTTGGCACAAAGATTCATCAAAACCTGATGGATTTGGGTCGGATCCGCCGAAACGGTTGCATCACTGCTGATATTCATTTGAATCTCGATGGTTTTCGGAATCGATGCTCTTAAAAGCTTGAGGGCGTCCGTCAGGATCGGCTTTATTTGGATCGGCCTCAGGCCGGGTTCGCTTTGGCGACTAAAGGCAAGAATTTGCTTGACGAGATCTCCGGCCCGCATGCCGGCCTTGAGCACTTCAATCAAATTCTCCTTTATTTCAGACTCCTCCTCAAGCTGCCCTAAAGACAATTCCGTATAGCCAAGTATCGCTCCAAGGAGATTATTGAAATCGTGTGCAATTCCGCCGGCCAGGGTTCCGATGGCTTCCATCTTTTGAGCCTGGGTGAGCCGGTCTTCAAGAATTTTCTGATCGGTGAAATCACGGGCATTTACAACGGCACCGGCCACTTTATGGGACTCATCGTAATGCGGGTAGTAGGCAACATCCATGTATCTCCGCCCTAGCGCAGGAAATTGAAACCAGGACTGATAGTGGACTTTCTGCCCGGTAAAGCAGCGGTCAATTTTCTCTTTGATGGTATTGTTAAAATCTTCTTCCCCGATTAATTCTTTCAGGGAATGGCCAATAATTTCTTCCCGCCTTTTTCCATAGAATTTAGTGTAACTTTCATTAACCGCCTTGTAAATGTAATTTCTATCCATCAACGACATCAGATCGCTGGCCGTCGCCACAATGGACTTGTATCTGAGAAGTTCATCTTCAGCCTGTTTACGATCGGAGATATCGCGCACAACTGCAAGGACCCGACCCTGTCCACCGATTTCAGAACGTTTCAAGGTCACTTCACTCCAGAATTGCTTGCCGTTTTTTTTCATCGATATCCATTCGAAAAGCTGCGGGCCTTCTTCAACCGCTTTTCTGAACCATTCAATCGCCTCGTTTTTTGAATAGGGCGGCTTTCCCGGACTGATGTCGTCGGCTGTCAGTTCCCGGACCTCTCCATATGCGCGACCAAACAAATCGAGCATGGGTTGGTTTGCATCCAGAATCGCTCCGCTGTGCTCGTCATGGATGGATATCGCTTCGCTGGTTGCATTGAAAATCTCTTGATAATTTTTCTCGGTTGCCCGCAGAGCTTCTTCGGCTTTTCTTTGGCGCACGGCAAAATATGCCAGGAATAAAAACGATGTCAGCACAACGGCTGCGATGCCGAAGGTCACCCTGGTAAGAGATAGATAGATGGCAAGATCGTCTTCATCCAAAATATGAATGAACGTCCAGGGCGCTGTCGTCAATCTTTGGGCAAATACATAATAGCCGTCATTGGTGTGGGACCCCATCATACCACCGCCAAGGATCTCCGAGGAAAATTCTTTCAATACATCAGGCAGCCGGTCATGCAGTCGGGGGACATTGGGCGTCATCTTATCCAACGCAGCACCAGAATCGATTAGAACTTTGGCATAATCATTGGCAAGCATCAAACGGCCGGTGGGGCCTTCGAACTGCTCCTCAAAGCGTTTGAGAAAGCCAAGCGTGATGTCGGCGGCTAAAAGACCTTGCAAACGGTCGCCATCGTAAAGGGGGTTCGCATAAGTCACCATCAAACCGTGGCCGGTTCGGTCAAGGTAAATATCGGTCCAGTAACCCCTGCCTTCAGGATTCGTGTGCCGTCCCGCATGGGGTTCATAAAATTTATCCAAAGCATCCTTGAGGGTGCCCTGTGGAGCGGCGCCCGCAATGATGGCACTGACCGGTATAAAGGGATAGCAACTGGAAATTTTCAAGTTTGAAAAAAAATAATTCTGAAGGATGACGGAAGACTCTATTTGCGATGACCGCAGCAACGGCATTATGTCTGCCGCCAGATTGAGCTCCTTTTGAAAGAGATGGTTTCGCCCTGTAATTCGCCCATGGCCAAGTAGATTGCCCAATTCGTATGAGTCACTTTGGTTCTCAGCAGTATCAAATTCAAAATGGTCTCCTTTTTCATGATACCGCAGCTTTTTTAATAATGGTGATGGTCTTGTGTGATCCGCCGCTGAGGCCAAATAATTCTCCGCCCAATTTCTCATCAGATCCACACTGGCCTCGGCCGAATTTACAGCGTGTTCGAGGGCGGTCAGTCTTTCGGCAAATTTTCCCTGGACCGATTCGAGCGCTCTTTCTTTTTCACGCTGGTAGTCGATATAGAAAAGAAGCAATGTGCCGGCTGCCAGCAGGCACATTGCAAACAGCAACGACTTGCTTCCGAACACATAGAAAAGCTTGGGCTGCAATTTTCTCGATTGAATGGACATACTTTTACCTGGTACTATCTTAGTGATTGGAAATTAAAGTTCTCTGGCCGTGGAGATTTTCAACGTTGCTCAGTTATTCAATCTAATACTAAAATATAGATCATAAATATTATTTATCTATTCTGTCAGTGCGGTGATTGAGGCGCTGAGCCTCTTGGGAGATGTTCAACTTCGGATGATCGGTTTGAAACGACTTGAAATGAGTAACAACATATTGGGCCACTGCTGATGCACTAACGAACCACAACCGGCTCCATCCTAAATGAACTCTATACAGAAGGAAAACCGCGAGGTCAACCCGGTTATCGGCGAAATTCGGCCGGAGATATTGGGGGTACGACGATTGGATGTCCAACGCCAACGTTAGATCATAACGGGTCCGATAGTTAGACCCATCACAATTCATCCTGCCGCATGGCCGGCATTCACGCGGCCTAACCGGTTCCTGCGATGCCCTGCGGATAAACGTATTGTCGATTCCGCCGACTGATCGACTGTTTCGTTCATCCTTTTTGCGGTCATTTTTCTTTTATTCCGTCTTTCATCAATATGCGGGCGGCGGGGTTGCCCGGGCCCGTGCCGGCGCCCAGAACGGCTTTTGCCGGATGACACATCGGGCAACCTTGCTGTACTGACGCAGTTCCTTCTCAAAATAGATTTCAGCCCAGATGTCGCCTGCCAGGTGTTTGGTTTCAATCATGCCCAATGCAATATTGGCCTTGACCACCGGAGACCACATGGCGGATGTCACATAGCCGATTTGCCGGCTGCACCGCCGGTTGCTGTACAGATAGGATTCCTCGGCCGGCTTGTTGCCCTCGATATCGAGTTTGCACAGGGTATACTCGGGGCCCTTCTCCCGTTCAGCCAGGAGCGCACTGCGTCCGTTGAAACGCGCCTTTTTAAAGTCCACCAGCCGGCCCAGACCCAGTTCGAAGGGCGACTGGTCATGCCGGAAATGAACGGTCTTGAGGGCTTCGTTAAACTCCATGCCCGGCATGATGAAGCCGGCCTCCAGGCGGGCCATATTGGTGGCGGCTTCGCCGTAGGGCTGGATGCCGTAGTCTTCACCGGCAGCGTACAGCGCATCCCACAGATCCAGCGCCAACTCCGGCGCGATCCAAAGTTCGTAGCCCAAGTCGCCGGTAAATCCGGTGCGCGACACCATCAGGGTGTCCTCGCCGCCCCCGTCAAACGGAAAGTGCATGATGCCAAAGGGCTTCAGGGTTTCGATACCGTTGAGGCCCATTTTCTTCAAAACCTCGCAAGTGACCGGACCCTGAAAAGCCAGCGCGGCGATTCCATCGGACATATCCACAATATTAACGTTACGGTACCCGAAAGCACTCTGCTTGAGCCAGGCCAGGCTTGGGCTGCCGGATGTCAGCATGAACTTGGCAGGTGCCAATTTGAAGATGGTGCCGTCATCGACGATCCGGCCTTCGTCCGTGCACCAGCAGACATAGGTGACGCGGTTCTCCTTGAGTTTGGTGACGTCCCGGGTGACCATGCGGTCGAGCATGGTTTCGGCGTCGGAACCGCTGATCACATACTTCTGCATCGGACAGATATCATATGTGCCGCAGGTGTTGCGGACGCAGAAATACTCGAATTCCGTATCATAGTAATATTCCGCGAACTGATAGCCGTTCCAGCTCGACCAGGCATTGCGCAGGTTAAGCGCCGCCTGGCGCGGATGAAATGGCGAGAGTTTGAGCCGTTCACCGGCAAAGGGATCTTCGGTATTCATCGTGCAGATCTCGTAACTTCATTTTATTCAATCAACTTTTTTGGATGTCAGAGGTTCGATTGCGGATTGCGGAATGCGGATTTCGGATTTATGGAATCGCTGCGCTCTATCAATTATAATAGATCATTCGACACCAAAGCTCACGAGAAGCAGAATTCCTTTAATTCCTGAATTTAACTCGTGTCCAGTTTTATGCAAGATTCAGGTTATGAATTCCCTCCATTTAAATCGATGGAGCGCAGCGACTCCACCAATCCGCAATCCGAAATCCGAAATCCGAAATCCAATATCCCCAATCCCTCAATTCCTAAATTAAGCCCTTATTCGTCGTAAAAATCATCTTCCGGCACCGTGTTGGGCCGTTTGAGGTCCCTCAGTATTTCGCGCGCGGCATTGGCGCCGCAGGCGGACGAGACTCCCCCGCCCGGATGGGTCGATGAACCGCACATATACATGCTTTTGACCGGCATGCGGTACTGGGCATATCCCGGAAACGGTCGGTTAAACAGCAATTGGTCGATGGTCAGCTCGCCCTGGAAGATATTGCCCCCGGTCAATCCGATTTCGGCCTCGATTTCATGGGGGGTGCGCACCTCCATATGCACGATCAGGTCTTTAAAGCCCGGGGTGTAGCGTTCGATCTTGTCAATCACCGTCCGGCCGAATTGATCGCGCTTTTGCGGCGTCCAGGGGCCGCCGGCCAGTTCCGGCGGACAATACTGGATAAAGTTTGACATCCAGTGCTGCCCCGGGGGCGCCACGGTCGGATCCCAGGCCGACGGGATCACGGATTCCACAAATGGATCGTCCGACCATTGCCCGCGCTTCCAGCAGTCATAGGCGCGCTCCATGGTCTCGAGCGAGCCGACAAAAGCCTGACCGCCCCGGTTGACATAGCGGTTGTCCGGTACACCCCTGAATTTGGGCAAGCCTGCCAGGGCAAGATTGACTTTGCCTGATGAGCCGCGAATCTTGAAATTAGCGGCTTTTTCGAATATGCCGGGCGGCAGGTCCTTGCGGTCCATGATCTGGGTAAACGTCCGTTTGGCATCGAGGTTGGACACCACGATCCGCGCCCGAATCTCGTCCCCGTTTTCAAGTGCCACGCCGGCGGCCCGGCCGTTATTCACCAAAATTTGTTGAACACCGGCATTGGTGCGGATTTCACCGCCGTGTTCCCGAACGGCGCCCGCAATGGCATTGGAAATGGCGCCCATGCCGCCGCGAGCCAGGCCCCAGGCGCCGATATTGCCGTCGACGTCGCCCATCACGTGGTGCAAGAGAATATACGCCGACCCCGGCGAATACACACCCAAAGCGGTGCCGATAATACCCGGGCTGGCCATGGCCGCTTTGATCAGGTCGTCCTCGAAATAGTCCTCGAGGAAATCGGCGGCGCTCATGGTGAAGAAACGGACATATTCATAAATTTCTTTTTCTCCCAGGGCCCAAAATGTTTTGGCCAGAAACAAAAGTTCCCGAATATCCCGCGGCTTGAACGAAGTCGGGTCGGGCGGGGTCCGCAGCAAGGTTTTGCGGATGATCCGGGCGTAGCGGGTCAGGTCGGTTTGGAAGCGAAACATCGCATCCGCGTCATGGGGGCAATGGCGCCTGAGATGATTGTATTCGGCTTCTTCAAAGGGGTAGCTGACCAGGGCCCGGCCGTCGTCGCCGAAATTGACGGTACCGAGATAAGGCACCAGTACGAGCCCGTGACGGGTCAGGTTGAGGTCGCGGTGGATCGCCTGCCGCATCATCGAGCAGACATAGGAACAGTTCGAATAGGTAAAGCCTTCATGCAGCTCCCGTGATACGGCCGCGCCGCCGATATAGTCGTTTTTTTCCACCACCACGACATCCAGCCCGGCTTTGGCCAGGTAGGCGGCATTAGTCAGGCCGTTATGGCCGGCGCCGATGATGATAGCGTCATACTGTCTCATTTGAGAATCTCATGGGCGGCATTATGGCCGGGTCCGCCCATCAAGCCGCCTCCCGGGTGACAGCCGGCGCTTGCCAGATAAAGCCCCGGTAAGGGAGTCGCATATTGGGCGGCATCATAGGTCGGGCGCATCATCAGCATCTGATCGAGGGCCAGCTCCGTGTGATGCCAATGGCCGCCCGTAAGGTTATAGATCTTAGCGAGGTCGGCCGGTGTCAGGAGTTCCTGATGAATGATCTGCTGCTTTAGACCGGGTGCGTAACGGGCGATCGAATCGATCACCCGCTCACACAGACGGTCGCGGGCATCTCGGGTCCAGCCGCCCTTGCGATCATGGGGCACATACATGACATGAGCCGATAGTACGTGCCGGCCTTGCGGGGCCAGCGACGGATCGTGCAGGCTGGGTATGACTAGTTCCAGGATCGGCTGTTCGGAGGCCTCACCGTACTTGGCGTCATCGAAGGCAAATTCGATTGCGTCCATATCCGGTGCGACAATCAGGCGCCCGTCGGGGCGCCCGAGTCCGGTAAATTCCGGCAATCCGTCCAGCGCCAAGTGCAGTTTGGCGACGTAGCCCTCGCAGCGCAGCCGCCTGATGCGGTTGGTGAACTGAATCTCGAGGCTGTCGACGCCGACCAGATCCAAAAAGGTGCGCCGGGGATCGGCCGCCGAGACAAGGCGGTGGGCCTTGATTTGCTCGCCGCCTTCAAGTTCGACCCCGACGGCCCTCAATCCATCTGTCCCCCCATCGATCAGGACGCGGTCGACCCGAGCCTCGGTTCGAATGACGGCATCGGCGGCTGTGGCGGCGCCGGCCAGGGCCGCTATCAGGCCCTCGATACCGCCGGCCGGGACCATGTGATCCCCGCCAAGCTCGCCGGTCATACGGTACAGCATGGCCCAAACCCCGTGGTTGGGGGAGCGCGGCGCCATTTTGGAGCCGATCAGCCCCTCCCAGCTCAACATGGCTTTCAATGTTTCGTTCGTGAAATTTTCGTCCATCAGATCACGCATCGGCAGCGTGATAATACGCAAGAACTCGCGCATGTCCTCCCGGCCCAGGCGGCGCAGCCCGAGACCCATCCGGGCGAAGGTCATGATGTCCTTCAAGCTTTTATTGCCGATGCGCGGAATCGTTTTCAAGTTGAAGGGTTTCAGAATAGCAGCATAACGCAGCATTTTCCGGCGGTATTCGGCATAGGCTCTTGCGTCATCCGCTTTGACACCCAGAACCTGGTCGCCCCCGATGGTCACGTGCTCACCGGTCTCGCTCAGCCCGGTCGTTGTCAGCGGATCACCCGGCTGGTAGCCGTGGGCCGCCAGTTCGAGATCACGGGCGATCTTGGCCGGAAATTGGCACACCGAATGCGAGACCGACACCCTGAAGCCCGGATGGAAATCGCGGGTAGCTGCCAGTCCGCCGATGGCGTCACCGGCTTCCAGCACCAGCACCTGCTGGCCGCTGCGCGCCAGATAAGCGGCACAAACCAGCCCGTTGTGGCCGGCACCGATGATGATTGTATCGAGGTTTTGCACCTGGAATTCACCCCTGATAAAAAGATTTTAGATTTCGGATTTAAGGTATTCTTTCTATTTAATCAGTTGGCTTTAGATTTAAGGTATTCCGCCTGTTGTGAGCTTTTGTGTCGAACGGTCTATTTCATTAATTGGAACGAGCGCAGCCATACCGGCAATCCAAAATCCGCAATCTAAAATCCAAAATCTTTCAAAGTCTATCCAACTTTGGCCCGCTCGCAGATTTTGTTCAATTCCCGTTCAACATCTTGATCCAGCGGCAGCGGCTCGTGGTGGGTTAGGATCAGATCCACCTTCTCTTTCAGCTCATCGTGAAAATTCCGGCTTCCTTCAGCCTGCCATTTCTCAAAGCTTTCATGCACGCCTGACTCCGACATAAACCATTCGTCGCTGCGGATGGCCAACAGGGTTGACGGCTCACACAGATAGTTGCCACCCGGCCCGACGGTTTTGATGACATCCGTCAGCCACTTCTCATCGTCGGTCACCACGCCGCGCCGGCCCTGTCTGGCATATCTGAATATCTCGACATCGATGAGCAGCTGCTCCAGGCTGGATACCATCGAACCGTCGAGCATGCCGGGCCCCACAATGATATCCGGCCACGACAAGGTCGTCGGCATGGTCATGGCCGCGCCTTCATAGGCGCACTGGACGTCAGGGATATGGGCATCGGATCCGCCGGGACAAGACTCAGCCGGCAACCCGTAATAGCGGGCCATTTCCGTGGCGGCCGCACCCATTATTGAATATTCCATACTGGCATTTCTAAGACCGCCCGTGCGCGGATCCATGACCGCCAGGGCGGGCGCGTAGATGATCGGCACACCCGGCTCATGCGCCTGCAACAAGCAAAGCATGGACAATACTTCGCAATTGCCCTGGACAATAGTGGATACCATGCTGGCCGGTGCCGTTGCCCCCATCTGGGGCATCGGCATGATCGCTGCCGGAATGTTCAGACCCTTCAGTGCCAGATATGCATCCGTGTAATTCCGATCGATCATCAAGGGCGACTGCGGGCACAAGAGGAAAGACAATGGGTGCCGGCTGCGAATAGTTTCAGTGTCACCGAACACAGTATGCAGCACTTCCCTGAGCCAAACGGCCTGGTCGGCGCTGTCAATCGTATCCTGAATGTGTTTGGAAAAATTCCGCTGAACCCGGCACATAAACTCCACCTGGTCGGTCAGGGTATCGCCCTTGTCAACCGGATCGACCTGGGTCCAGTAAATGCCGATTTCATCAACGGCATCGGCCAGGCGGGTAATATCGTGCCAGTCGGCATAGGTCGCCGGCCGGCGCTCGCCGGTCTTGTGGTCCAAAACCATCGTTCCGGAACCGTCGAGGCACAGGGTGCAACCGTCGGCATTCATCTCAAGATCCGCACCGGGCCGGCGGGCACCCAATACAAGCTCCTTTGGCACTAATTTGAGAGACTCATCAACCAGACGCCGCGGAAATCGTACGATATTGCTGGTTTCAGCAACCAAGGCACCCGCCTCTTGCAATGCGCGACGCCCCAGCTCCGTTTCGACCCGCACCCCTGTATTTTCCAGTATATCCAGTGACGCCTCGTGGACGCGAGCCCGTTCATCTTCCGATAGAACCTGAATAAGTGTTTTCATAGTGGTAGCCTTCTTGGAAGCCGATGAGATATGATCGATTACAGTCAATAGTCAGGTGTCAGCGCCTAGCCCAGTCTCTGGCCGAGAAGCAACCGGTCAAATCAAATAAGTAACTGATGAACGTCGAACATCGAACGTCCAACATCGAACGTCGAATAATGATTTCAGTCCATTTAAAATTGGATTGAGCGAAGCGACTCCACATTGGAAGTTCGACGTTGGACGTTCGATGTTCGATGTTCAATGTATTTGTTGATCAGTTTTGTAGGTTGGGTTGAATTTACTCCAGACTCTGTTGGGTTTCGTTGCACTCAACCCAACCTACATTTTACCGGGGTTTTTGCAATGATTTCGAAACCCAACATTAGTCACTGGTTAATGTTTTGGCCATTGGATATTGGAAATTGTGATTTATTTGTTATTTGGTGCTTGATATTTGGAATTTTACCTTCGTATCTTCTGATTCAACCGGTTCCACCCTAAATGCACTTCTGCTCTGCAACCCCCTATTCTGGTTTAAGTTCTTCATCCGCCCGGCGCATGATGTCTTCCAGTTTGCCGACTACATCATCGGGCAGCGGGTTTTTCGGGGGGCGAGCCAGGATCTCTTCGACTTTTTCCCGGGCCTTGTCATAGATATCCGGCCGACCCAGGGCCACCCACTGATCGAAGGTATTGCGATCGGCCAAGCGGGGCATAAAAAATTCAGTGCTGCGGCAGGCCAGAAGCGTGCTGTCCCGGGTCAGAAAATGCCCACCGGGCTTGACTTCGCGGATGTCGTCGAAGTAATTCTTGGCCTCCGACATGTCCACGCCGTCCTTGATACGCTTGCACATGCAGGCAATTTCATCGTCCACCACAATTTGCTCCAACGTCATCATGTTGCTGGTTTCCAACGCGCCGGGCCCCTGCACCAGGTCCACCCCCATCATAACCAGCGGCAGGGTGGTGACCAGTTTTTCCATGACCGCCTGGGGTCCGTGGTCCTTGGCGTCGGTCAGGCAGCCGGCCTGGGTGTCCGGCAGGTTGTAGAATTTGGCCATCTCCCCCCGGGCGGCCGTCTGCAGGACCATCTCCGGCGAGCCTTCCAGAAATCCGCCGCTGGCAAAGTTCGTGCTGCCGGAGGCATCGCCGAAAACAATCGGCGTGCCGGGCCGCGCCATCTGAAAAAGAGCCAGGGCCGACAATGCTTCGGCATTGCCCAGGGCAATATTGGAAAACAGGCTGGCCGGCCCGGTTGAACCGGCACATGGCATGGGAAAAACACAGATCGGGGCATCGTACTGGCTCAGTTCCATATATGCTTCACTCATATCGCCTTCGTGTACCAACGGCGCCAGGGTGCAGTAAATCACGGAATACAGGTGGCGTTCTTTGACCGCGTTTTCATCACCCAGGATCGCAACCATGGCCTCCACTATGTAATCGACTTCGGCAGGATGGCCCAGTTCATCCTGGATGTGACGGGTGGAGTAGATGAAAGAAGAAACATCTTCGCGCACATTGGCTGAGTGCTTGGGAAATTCGTCCACCGATGCCGGCCAGATAGCAGATGCCAGCTGCATATCATCAAAGACCCTCAGAAAATCAATGTGATCCTGGTAGTTGATCGGTCGTCTTTCGCCGGTTTTGAAGTCGCGAGTATAGATGCCGCCGTTATCCAGCACGTAACCGCTGTAGCGGGACGGTAGATGAAAATCATTTTCCGCAACCCGGGATCCCAGCACGAATGATTTGGGGGCGGTTTCCAGGGCCTGCCGCACCATTTCTTCCGGGATCAAGGCGATCTTGGTGTCATTGTCCACCTTGGCGCCGTTGCGTTTTAAAATGTCGAGGGCTTTACCACTGAGGAATTTGGCGCCCACTTCCGTAAGAATACGAATGCTTTCAGCGTGAATTTTGTGTTTATCATCTTCCGTCAAAATCTGACATTGAATACTCAAAATTTTCCTCCAATTATACCTGAATTTCTGCGCAAAATTAGCTCCGGATGAAGGGTGCGGATATGTGCCGTAAGTGGCCAGCTGCGACAGTTGTTGCGCAAAAATTCAGCTATATTTTTTTTCAGTTATTCTTTTTCGATTGATCGGCCGTCTTTTTGGCCAGAGGCCGTATTGAACCCTGAACCGTGAAACTTTGAACTCTAAACCTTGAACCTCTCAACCTCTGAACCATAAACCTTGAACCTTTGAACCTAGAGCCTGTAACCGATTTACCTTAAAGCATCGCCCCCCCAATATGATGATCAGAGAGGCGATCCGGTACTCTAGCCAACCATAATTAATCCGCCGCAGGCGGATTAATTACTTCTTGGGTTTCGCCGAGAACAACGTCCAGGGGTTGATCCAGGAGTTTATTCCGCCCATGGTTTGCACATACCCTTCCCATTTGTCAATTCTCACCGGGTCGATCACGTCGAACCGCAGCATGATATAGTATGGCAAATCTTCGGCCACCATGCGCTGCATCTCGAACATGTGCTCCTTGCGCTTGGCAACATCCGTTTCCGACAGCGCCGCATCCAGGTACTCATCGAATTTGGCGTTATCATAATACGACTGGTTCCAGCCTTCGCCCCCGCCGCTGTAGCTGCGCAGAAATTCCCAGATCCAGTCGGCGTGCGGACCCGGCTCTTCCTCGCCGATGGCGATATCCCATTTGTCCCCGGTGGGTTCATAGATAAAGGCGAAATAGGTATCCAGATCCAGGGTCTTAACCGCGATCTCGATTCCCACCGCTTTAAGCTGCTGCTTGAGCAGCGTCACCATTTTGACTTCACTGCTCCAATCCGAAGGCACGATCAGCTCGAGGCTGACGTTCTTGCCCGTTTTTGGGTCATTGACAATCCCGTCGTTGTCCTTGTCCGTGTAGCCGGCTGCGGCCAGAATTCCTTTGGCTTTGGCCGGGTCGTATTCGTACTGCGGCAGATTGGGATTGTACTCGGGCATCTCCGGATATATAAAACTATCGGCTGGTTTGGCATAACCGCCGTAGGCCATTTCTATCATCTGCTTGACATTGGCCCCATGCGCGATGGCCTTGCGGACGTTCAGGTCCTGTACCGGGTTTTTCTTGTGCAGGTTGAATGTCAGCCATACCATCCCGATACCTTCGGAAACCAGAACCTTGATGTTTTTGTCGTTTTGAAACTGCGGTAGACTGACTGCCGAAACTCCCGCATATCCAATCATCTGGACGTCGCCTTTTTTCAATGCCAGATGCAGGGCCTCCTCGCCGCCATAGCCTTTGAATACCAGTTCATCCACCGCCGGCGCACCGCCCCAGTAGTCCTTGTTGGCTTCAAACCAGACATACTGTTTGGACTTGAATTCTTTCAGCTTGTAGCGGCCTGATCCGATGGCTTTAGCATTCGGAAATGCAGAAAAATCTTCTTTATGCGGCTCCCAGACGTGTTTGGGGAGAACCGGCGTCCAGTATACCGGCGGATAGTGGCCGCCGAGGGGTGCTTCGAGTTTAAACTCAATGGTGTGATCGTCGATGACCTTGATCCATTCACAGGCCTGATCCGGCAGGTCCCAGGCCGGAACGTGTTTTTTCAGGTAAGTAAGGGTGAACTCCACATCATGCGCCGTTACCGGTTTGCCGTCGTGGAACTTGGCATTTTTTTGCAGGTTAAAGCGCCAGGTCTGGCGGTCTTTGGTTTCCCAGCTGGCGGCAATACCCGGCAGGGCTTTATATTCCGGGGCCGGTCCCATAATCCACAACTGGTCGTAGAGTACCGGCCAGAAGTGACAACCCATTTCGCTGTACTGCCAGGATTCAGTGGCCCGGGTGCTTTCCAGGGTCTCATCGGTCGTAAAACCGACACTGAACCGGATCTTCTTGGCATCCGCCACCCCCGTGAAGTGAAACAGTACTACCGCTGCAAAGGCCAACACCACCGCTGTTTTGAAAATCACTGCTGCTTTTAGTTTCATTTTAATTCCCTCCTTTGGTTTGTGATGATTGATTCGTCATCCTCGTTTCGGCATAGGTCAGAATACCTCCTGAGTTCCTTCTTCCCGGCAACATGCTCTATATCTGTTACCAGAATTTCATTAACACAGACATCATTTCTTATAGAGAATTAACCAATCCGCAATTGAAACTCTGTCCTCCAACCGCTGTCATCTGACCTTTGCCTCTGTTCTCTCTTATGAAACTTCACTAAAAGCGACCTGCAGAATTTTAAAAATCCCCCCAGCCCCCTTTTAGAAAAGGGGGAGTTCCAAGTGGAATCGCTTCGCTCAGTCGTTTTAAATTAGACAGAATACATTATTCGATGTTCGATGTTGGACGTTCGATGTTCGACGTTCATTAGTTTCTTATCTTTGATCAGACCGGCTGTCCTTTAGCCGGCCTGCGACGAGCTCAGCCGAATCGAGGCCGCCGCTCGTGTGAAACTACAT
>Ga0209454_1000055_pt1 | contig 90503 bp, 61 predicted proteins | sample WorMetHERISLAND1_2_FD_187400 | JGI IMG/M metagenome (GOLD analysis project Ga0209454, IMG submission 187400) | Marine gutless worms symbiont microbial communities from Max Planck institute for Marine Microbiology, Germany - Olavius geniculatus... | ecosystem: Host-associated > Annelida >... | reverse complement strand
GACTCCTCCCCCTGATGGGGCGGGCCTGGGGGGGTGAAATAAATTAGATAAACATTTCTTCTTGGTGTCTTGGTGCCTTGGTGGCAAATTCTTCCAGTTTATCCGGGTTGGGACTAGGTATCGAGATCTTAAAAACAGTCATTTTGCCTTTTCAGCCACCTTGGCATTAAACTTGGCGGCATCGATGATGAACCTTTCGTGGGTTCCTTCCGATATTTTGTCGATAACATCGTGGGCGACAATTGAAAATAGCAGTTTGCGACCCTCGATTTCCTCCAGTTTGACTTCGACCGTAACCGTCATCCCCGGCGGCGTGGCGGCCAGATGGCTTAGCTGTACGCCGATCCCCACCGATTGCTCACGCGGCCAGTTGATATGGGGATTGATGGCCTGGATGCAGGTCCACTCGAACAGGCCGATCATAAATTCGGTTGCCAATACGTGCGGCATCTGCTGAAATTCTTCTGCTTCCGGATAAAGAAACGGCACGGTTTTGTTTTCGGGGACCTTATATTTGAACTGATGGGTCAGTCCGGCTTTCAACGTATTTTTCATGTTATCCTCTATAATTATCTCTACTTACGAAATTTTGGACGCAGATTTTCGCAGATGCACGCAGAATTTAAAACCAATTAACTCTATCGCCTTCAGCGAAAAAGAAGCGAATTACTCTCGCAGACTTTGCTGCATTAAAAAGAATGCGTAACCGTAGTAATCGGCATATTCGTTATAAATGTCGATTTCCATCTGGATCGACTCTATCATTTCCATCCATCCAGAGTCAGTGGCATATTTCATCCGCAATGATTGAAGGCGATTTTCCAGCGGTCGGTAGTATGATTCCCGCCAGGTTGACTCGGGCAGAATAAAGTGTCCTAGTAGATCGAAACCACAGCCTTTAATGGTTTCCGCATTGGAATCGATGTCTTTCATGGGCGGATACTCGTTGGCGAAAAATTGACGGCACTTATCCGGCGGGTCGGACCGCAGCCAGGTAAGTTCCGAGGCCGCCATAAGCCCCTCCGGCGCCAACAATCGATGGCACATCTGAAGCCCTTCGCGAAAGCCCATGTTGTATAAAGCTCCCTCCGACCAGATCAGATCAAAGGAATTCTCATCGAGCCCCAAATTGGCCATGTCTTTCGCGTAAACCTGTATATTATCCGACACCCCTGCAGCTTCCGCCCGGCGCTGCAACTCATCCAAAAACGGCTGATGGTTGTCCACAGCCAAAATATGTCCATTCAGTCGCTTCGCTAATTGAAGCGTCTGGGCGCCGTTGCCGCAACCGATATCCAAAATCCTCAGTTTGCCGGAACCGACCTTATCCATGAACTTCGGTTTCGCTGCCAAAAGGAGGTCCAGCGCTTGATGGGTCGAGGAATCATCGCCCGGCGCCAGACGAGGCAAAGAAGCATCAAAGATTTCGTAAAAAAACTCCATTTGTTCGGCATCGTTCATCGTTCGTAGCTCCTTAATCATATTTCAAAATTCTCGCGCAAAGACGCCAAGACGCAAAGAAAGATAAAGAGACCTTAGCGCCTTTGCGAGGGATAATCTTTTATAATATCATGTACAATCGTTTTGACGTTATCATGTCCGGGCCATTTGGTCGTCTATTTTCTTTAGCGCAAATCTCTGATAAGCCTCAAATTCAAACTGCTGACCTGTGTTAACTCACCGATTTTTGGTGGGCACCCGTCTTCGCAAATGCTTCGCCGCGGCCAACAGCAGCCCACCTTACGATAAGGAAGTCTATTCAGCCGTGCTTATGGTTGCTTCCAGAATCATGGTGAGGAATTTTACCAGGTCCATTTGATTGATGCTCTCGGTCGCTACGCGCACGATAACGAGCTGGGCGGAGGGGATGATGACTATAGTCTGGCCCCGGATGCCCTGCGCCATGTAACCGTCGTGGGGGATGGCATCCAGTGCCACCGGGGACTGCTGAAACTGAAGGCGATAAGGTAGATTGACATGCCAGAGGTAGCCGTAGCCTGCCCACATTTTGACGCTGGGGTCCGGGCGGGTGGATTTTTCAACCCAGGCCGCGGAAACGACCTGACGGCTTTCCCAGCGGCCCCCGTTGAGAAAGAGATATCCGAATTTCGCATAGTCGCGCACGGTGGCGTACAGACCCCAGGCCGTGGATATGTAACCGTCGGCGTCATGGTCCCAGGTTACATTGGTAATGTTCAGAGGCTCGAATAGATTTTGCCGGGCAAATTCGAGAGCGCTCATCCCGGTCGCCTCCTGGATTACCTTGCTGAGCAGCATGGGATCGCCGGTCGAATAGACAAACCGTCGCCCGGGTTCGTAAAGACCGCGGCGTCCGGCCATATATTGCACGAAATGGTTGCTGGCTCCCATTTTGAGGGCATCGTTGGTGGCGGGGTCCCAGCGCGACCAGTCCTCATGCCACTCCAGTCCCGTGGTCAGGGTCATGGCATGGCGCAGGGTAATCCGGCTGCGCAAGTCATCGCCGGCATTACAATCCCATTCGTCGTAATAGCGGCAGACGGTCTCATCGACACCGGCGATCAGTCCTTTGTCGATGGCAATGCCCACCAGACAGCTGGTAAAACTTTTGGCCATGGAATGGCTGACGTGCTTCGAATCGATCCGGAAGTTGCCAATGTAGGCTTCTCCGACGATGTGGCCCTTTTTGACAATCACCATTCCGTCGGTATTGAAGCCGGGTGTGGCCGCGTATGCGATGGCCGCCAGCAGCTTTTCGGATTTCATCCCCACGGCTTCCGGGCTGCACTGGCGCCATTCTCCGGTGGGCCAATAGGAACCAGTATATGGTCCTTGGCCGAGGTACCCGGTGCGGTCAGACATCTGTTTATCCGCCGTTGGGCTTTGTTTTTGCGCCGGGGTGCTGCAGCTAAATAGAAGCAGCGCAGCCATTACTGTGACGAAAAGATACCGGTGAAGAATTGTCATTGTTGTCACCTGTGGGCCGAAGAAGAAGTGAATCCTTCACTGAATTCTCGTATGAAGCTCCGTCTTTTCAGAGCACCAAAAAATTGAACGTCGAACATCGAACGTCCAACATCGAACATCCAATATTGATGGCGCTGCGCTTTACCTAATTTAATAAAGACGAATAACGCTAAAGCCGTGATCTAAAGAAAGTAAAATTTCGACAGACAGTTTTGCACTGCCAATTTTTTTTAAATGACAGAATACAATTTTCGATGTTGGATGTTCGACGTTCCTTGGTTTCTTATTCAATTTGACCGGCGGCTGGGTTGTCACCTGAATCCCGTTCTCCTTTAGCATTTTTTCATATAAGAGGCTTCTATGATCGCTATCCGGATTTAGAACCACACCTGGTCTTCAGGCCCGTCCCAACTTGCCTTGCTTTTCAAGTTCATCAGCAACATATTCCAGGCCTAATGATTCAAGGGTTGGCCTGGAGGGGTAGCCGCTGGTGGCGTCCCAGCCCTCGAGCTTGTAAAACCGGGTTTTGAATTCCTCGAATTTATTTTTGTCCAGGCGCCGGTCGGTATAGTTGTAGTAATCCCATTTCCCATTTTCTTTGCCGGGCATGTAGGCGCGACGGACATCCACATGGGTGCCGTTTTTGGTGTAAATGTAGTCGGCGAAATGCACCATGTCGCGGTGACGTCCCTGCAGCGTCCAGATGGCATGGTCCAGATTCCAGATTTTGCGGCCTAAATTGATCCCGTCGCGAAACGTCATGTTTTGGCCCGTGACGGCATTTAAGAATTTGGGCTCGGCTTCACCGGTGGAGCCGATTTTGTCGGGGGCCTGCAGATTAACAAAATCCGGCCAGCGGGTATCGCAAAATAGGATGGATTGTTTCCAATATCGGGTGTAGTAGCGATGCCAGGCCACCAATTTAGCCATATGCTTCGAATAAATGTTGGCCTCGCTGAAGTCGAGCATTTGCGTGTCGCCTTCAAAAGGCACCATTTTATCGGCAATCACCTTGACCACTTCTTCGGCCGGCAGCATGGGCGGCGCTCCGTACAATTTGGCGATGGATGCATCCCATTTCAACCAGTCGAAGTCGTGCTCGTTGATATCCCGATCACCCAGAAGGGTGCCGTAGCCCCAGTATACCTGGGCCCGGGGCTCTTTGTGAATCGGGATGCCCCAGTACGGGAACATCAGCATTCCGTTTTTTAAATCCTGCTCCCGCCGGCCCCATTTTGCGGCAGCCCTGACAAATCCGCCAGATACATCGCGGCCGAATTGACTTTGTCGGCCGCGACCATCATCGCCATAGGCGAGCATCTTCACGAACTGCTCGACAAAATCCTGACTGCCGTAGTCGTTGAAATCAAGCGGGCAGTCCGGTATGCCGGACGATTCGAGCAAGTTGTATTTGTGGAGCATATGGATGTATAAAAGACCAAAGCACATTTCGACGGCGTTCAGCCCGCAAAGGTTGATCAAATCGCTGGCCTTGCGTTGAATTTCCTGGGAGCGGGCGTCCCAGTAGAAAACCGAAGAGAAACAGGAGGCCTCATTGCCCAGCTTGTCTTTGTAGCGCGCGCGGCAGCCGGAATGACAGCCAACGCAGGCCTGGGGTCTTTGATCGATGGCTGGGCGTCCGCCGCGCCAGAGCACAATGGGTGCCGGTGGACTGTGGAATTCAAACGAACCGCGAGTCCGCTTCAAGTCGGCCAGATCGAATGCGTAACTTTCTTTCTGCTCCAAGCGGGTGGCCATGAGCTGTTTGGGGTCGTGGACGTTGAAGGACCCGGTTCCGATCACACTGATGGCTTTCAGGTTTTTAGACCCCCAAACGGCGCCGAAGCCCCCCTGGCCGGCCGCATTGCCGGCGTCGTGGATCAGGCAGGCCAATCGGCTCAGGTTTTCCCCGGCCGGCCCGATGGTCAGCACGGCCGGCCGCTGGGTCGTTCGGCCCGGGCCGACTTCCATCCAGTCACCAAACTCCCGGCCCCCCATCACATCATCCCAGATGGCTTCCTGGGTTTGCCGGGTGTCCTTGCCCCACAAAGCCCCGGCCCCTCGGATAACCACTTTGTCGTTGCGAATGTCCAACCAGACCGGACGGTCAGCTCGGCCTTCGATAACAATGCCGTCCCAGCCGGCAAATTTAAGCGTGGCCCCAAAGCGTCCGCCAAAGTTGCTGCGGGTGAACCAGCCGATGGGATAAGATTGAACCCCGATGCCCTGGACCTCGGTGCGGCCGGATGCTCCGGGGACCAACGTCCCGGTCAGGGGCGACGTCATAATGGTCATTACGTTTTTGGGATCAAAGCCGTCGATGGATTTATCGTCGACCAGGTCAAAAAAGATGGCCGATCCCATGCCGTGCCCGCCGCCCCAGGTTGCGTATTTTTCGGTCGGGATACTGCTGATTTTTGGCGCAGATAAATCGATCCGCAATATTTTTCCGGCGTATCCGTTCATTGTCGGCTCCTCCAACTCAACCGGTCGGGAAATTCAATTGACGCCAGCCCCGGCCTCGCAAGTTAACATTGTAGCCGGCATCACCATCCTGGATCGGAATTTCTTTGGTGAATTTGATGGCCCCGACCGGGCAGACCGCCACGCAGGCCTGCAGGCCGTCCGGCCCACCGCCGGCGGGATCCCAGTGATAGGGGGTCACGCTGCACAGATCGCACTTGACGGCCTTGTCATCCCCCGCATATTGCTCGATGGTCGCCAACTGCGAGCGGCTGGGGGTGAAAGGACAGGCCTCCACGCATTCACCGCAACCGATGCATTTTTCCATATCGACGAGTCTGGCATTGCCAAACTTTGCGTCAGCCGTCAGCGCATCTTCCGGGCAGGCTTCCACGCAAGCCGGCTCCACGCACTGCCGGCATTGTGCCAGGGTGATGTCATGGGGATACGCGGCAAAGGAATTTTGCATAATCTGGATCCGTGACAGCGATTGGCTCTGTACCCCCTCGTGCACCAGGGAACAGGCCAACATGCAGCTCGCACAGCCCTGGCACTTTTTCATGTCCACCAACAGGTAGCCGTCGGAGGGCGGGATGTCCGCAACGCCTCTCAGCGGCGCTGCCGGCGCTTTGGGATCGGCCGATTTGCCGTCCATTGGAGCATAGCAGCCGCTGCCCATCAACAGGACAATGGTTCCGGAATATTTCAAAAAGTCTCGCCGGCTTTGCTTTTTTTCCATTTTGGCCTCCAAGGTAAAGGGTTGGTTTGTCCGTTAGTCCGTCAGCCTGTTAGCCCGTTAAACTTGCTATACCTAACCCGGATAAACCGGAAATACGAAACTCGAAATACGAAATTCGAAACAAATCCGAAGTCCCAAAATTCAAATATCTCAAACGACCCTACCGCCGTGACAAAGTTGAATTCAATTCCAATCTTTGTAGATGATTGTTTGTTATTGCTTTACAAAGATGCCAGCAAATGTTTTGCACGATTAGCGCCAAAGTGACTTGGTAACTATTTAATGTTTTTTTAGTTTAGCCCTTGTGTCCGTTTGCCAGTTGGGCCTGTTAGGCCGTTGGCCGATTGAGTCTTGAGCGGTGAATATATGCCAAATCTGCATTTACAAATTCACCCTGTTTTTAATCCGATAACGTCACGAGTTACAATTCGAGATTTTGGATTTAAGGTATTCTGCCCATGTGTAATTTTGGATTTTGGATTTCGGATTTTAGATTTAAGGAATTCTAACCATTTTAATTGATAGAGCGGCCTGTCGGGTCGTAGCCGAAGGCGAAGGCTGAAGCGAAACCACAAATCCGCAATCCGCAATCCGCAATCCAAAATTGCTCCTTTTGAGCCCGTTGGATGGCTGAGCTCCCAAGTGGCATTGCCGTAATTGGTGCCGCCAATTGCCCCGCGGTTTATCACAGGTTGCGCTCCAGATTGATGGATTTGGAGGGGCTGAATTCATTGGCGCTAAAAAAATGGATCAGCTTGGAATCATTCCAGTCGACCAGGGTGTTGATTTTTTGAACGCCTAGAGTTCTTAAATGGTCCATAAATTCGTTGATGAGCCGCTTGCCGACGCCCTTGCGCTGGCAGTCGGGATCCACGCCGATGGTATCCAGGGTAGCCTCCTCCTGGTCTATACCGTATTCACCCATATAAAGGACTCCCATGACAAATCCCACCACCCTACCATCGTCTTCCTCCGCCACGAGTGACGTGGGTATATAATCCTTGGATTTAAATAGCTTCTCAAACTTCGTTTCATAGTACTCCGGGCGGGTCACCTTGAGGACCTTCTCATCGATCCGAACCACTGCGTCATAATCGTCAGCCTTCATGAGTCTGATTTTAATGGAGTTCTCGTTCATGGGGCCTCCTTTCTCAATAGGGTCCTGGTGGAGAACCTATTTCGGGCAAGCTGAAAGGTTACAGTTTAATAAGGATCTATGCCTTAATCGTGAAACACGATTGGGTCGGTCGGGTCATGAGCTAGCGGAAAAAAGGACTGAAAGTACGAAAAATACCCTGCTCCGAGCATATCTCAGGCCCACCGGCTTTTGCAACCCTTCACCGCTTTTTTTTTTTAAATGGGCAATGATTATCCGAATCCATAATCTGTAATTTTTACTTGACAGATTTCCGGGAACCCCATACAACTACTTTATAGCTAAAAAATAGTTAATTTGTAGCTTTATTCATCTAATAATCTTTCGCCTCAATTCCTGGAGGGCGGGAGCACGGCCTGAAGCGAAAAGCGACTGCAACCCAGGATAATTTAAATATTTCTGACATTACCGCCCAATTGGGCGGGAATATTTGTCATATTGTTTGAGGTCTGAGATCTTGCCTCAACGATGGTATATTGGACTAGTGGAATGATGGAATAGGAGGCTTTGTACAGGAAACTCAGCCACTTAAAGCACGACATTCCGCTTCGGGCGGATCAGTAACACATCACTCCAGTATCCCCTGCGCGCCCTGAAATCCGCGGGCTGCGGGCCACAACCCGTGTGTCTTGCCCCGTGAGGCCTGTTTTTTGCACTTCAGCGGGGTTCTTGCATGATCGATCCAATATTCCATTCGCACGGCCTTTAGGCTGCCGGCAGTTTGGCACCAGGCCCCTTCTCGGGAACCTCAGTCGAGTTCAAAAGCAATCGAGAGCTATTGGACACGCCTCAGGCGGAAAAATGCCCGCCAATACAATAAATTGATCAACTCCTGGGTAGGAGCGGAGTTTATCCGCGCCTTCGCGCAGCAGGTTATATGGGACGCTGAAATAAAATCCGGAAAGGAAAGAAATGAGGTACGCAGAAACCGGAATCAATCTGGAAATTGATCTGACCCGGGGCAGCATCGATCGGGTGCAGACGGACCCCAAAGACACCGAACTTTATCTGGGAGGCCTGGGCACCGCCACCAAGATCTTGTGGGAGCGGGTTCCCCCTGAAGTCGAACCCTTCTCCCCTGAAAATTTATTGATCTTCAGCGCCGGTATGTTGTGCGGAACGCCTGCCATCGGTTGCAACCGAACCATTGTTTCGACCATTTCGCCCCAGACCCGGTTAGGGGCTTTTTCAATGATGGGGGGTTTTTGGGCGCCGGAACTTAAGTATGCCGGCTATGACAAGGTGATTATTCGCGGCAAATCCCCGGATCTGGTTTACTTGTGGATCAACAATGACAAAGTCGAAATCCGGGATGCCACCCACTTAAAGGGCAAAGGTGCCAATGAAACGGCCGAACTGCTGCGACAGGAGCTGCGGGAGCCCAAAGCCCAGGTATCGGCCATCGGCCTGGCCGGCGAAAACCGGGTCTATTTTGCCTCCATCGAACAGGGCCGTTCCAGTGCCAGCCGGGGCGGGATCGGGGCGGTTATGGGGGACAAAGGCCTCAAAGCCATCGTCGTGCGCGGAACCAATGACATCAATGTGGCCCGCCCGCTCGAATTCATGGAGCTGTGCAACGAGGTGATGGACTACATCAAATGGCGCGAAGACAACCCGATTCCGGGGGTCATCCCCATTTTAGCCGTGCTTGGCTCACCCCAGGAGATGGTCATCCATGACGAGAAATGGCACACTGAAAATTTTTCCTGGGGCAATGCCCGCCATCGCCGCAAGGATTTCTGGACCGATGAAGTCGCCGCGGAATGGACCGAAACCATGGAGACCATGCGCACGCGGTTGATCAGCTGCTATAACTGCCCCATGAAATGCGGGGCCACGATCACCCCGCCCGGCCAGCCGACCTACATGATGAAATGCTTTACGAAGCTGACTTACACCATGGCGGCCATGTCTAATTTGGACTTTGGATTGCGGATTGCACAGAAAGCCACCGAATACGGCGTGGACGGCTACACGGCCCCCCAGGTGATGGCGTTTGCTTTGGAGCTATACGAAGACGGAATTTTGACCGACAACGACCTGGCGGGCATGCCGTCGGACAACGACGGTCGGTTTTACTGGCTGCTGGATCGCATCGTGCGGCGCGAGGGCATCGGCGATGTTCTGGCCGACGGCACCCACTGGGCGGCCAAAAAAATCGGCAATGGGGCCGAAGCCTATGCCCACAACAACATCAAAAAGACCGAGCAGCTGCCGCTGAAGCTGGGGATGCTCAACCCGATCTATTTTCTAATGTACTGCACCGGGGAGAAGATGAACATCACCCAGATCGAGGGGCAGTTTCCCCAGGCGCCGTTTCCCAAGCGCGAGCACCGCGAAAAGTTTGTCAAGGACTGGTTTCAGGTGCCCCATGAACGGTTCAAACAATATTTTCTGGATTGGGAGCTGCGGGGCGAAAACTCCATGCCCTATTACCCCACAGTGGACATGACCTGTGACATCGTGGACTGGCAGGAGCGCATGCACTACATCGATGACGCCCTGGGGATGTGCACCGGAGTGTCGTCGTTTCACCTCAAGCCGCCGTATCACATTCACAACCTGCCCAAGTTCATGTCGGCCGGCTCGGGGATCGACATGAACGAGGACACGATGTCGCTGGCGGCCAAAAGGTATCGGACGCTGGTGCGGGCTGTCAACATCCGGCGGGGACTGCGCCGCGAGGACGAGAAGCCGCCCGAGGACCACTGGAAACGACGGTTTCCCGAGCTCGAAAAGGAGCTGCTGGATTCCTACTACAAACTCAAAGGGTGGAACAACGACGGTATTCCGACCAAAGAATCGCTGGATGAGCTGGAGTTGGGATACGTTGCCGACGACTTCATCGAGCGCGGGATCCTGACTGACGGCGAGGAGGTGCGGGCAGAGCAGAGTGCGGCGGAAGCGGTACAGGAATAGTACCCCAATTGAGTTGAAATCAAATTGGGAGTTATTGGTTATTCGTTATAGGTTAATAGTTTAAAAGCATTGAAATCTTTTATTATTATACCTTACTCAGGGCACAAATATAAGATTAGGTTCTCAGCGAAATCTAATAACGAATAACAAATAACAAATAACCTCTAAACGGGAGTACCACCATAATGGGTGAGAAGAAAAAGAAAATCATCAAGACGATCCGGATCGATGTGGATAAATGCAATGGCTGTCGGTCCTGCGAGGTCATCTGCTCTGCTTTTCACGCAGCGCCCAAGTACAGCAGCAACAACCCGGCCCGGGCCCGCATCCGGCTGATTCGGGACCCGATCAAAGACGTGTACGTGCCGGTCTACGCCGGTGATTACGCGCCGGCCGAATGTGCCGGTCGGGACAAGTACACGATCGACGGCAAGGAATACGAGGAATGCGCCTTCTGCCGGTCGGCTTGTCCATCCCGCGATGAGTTCAAAGAACCCGACTCCGGGCTGCCGTTGAAATGCGATATGTGCGAAGGCGAAGATGAGCCCCTGTGCGTCAAATGGTGCCTGGCGGAAGCACTTGTATTGGAGGAACGGGAAGAAGAGGTCGACGAAGCGCAAGAGCCGGAGGAGTTGGAGGTCGGACTGGAAGCACTGGCCCGCAAATACGGCTTGCAGAATGTGATTGACAGCGTTGACCGGATGTCGTTGTCGAAGAAGAAATAGTGTCTCATTGAGCGCCTTCGGCTCAATGAGACGGTATTGGGTATTGGGTATTAGGTATTGGGTATTGGGTATTGGGTATTAGATATTGGGTATTGGGTATTAGGTATTGGGTATTGGGTATTGGGTATTGGGTATTAGGTATTGGGTATTGGGTATTAGGTATTGGGTATTGGGTATTGGGTATTTGGTATTGGGCATTGGGTATTAGGTACTGGGTATTGGGTATTAGATATTAGTGCCTATATATTGAAATCACATCATGTTTGCGCAGAAATTAGGCGATCGCCGGATTGAATATTTCAGGAATGCTATTGATTTGGATTTAAAAGGCAGAGCGAAGTGATACAACAAATCTTCAATCTTCATTCTTCAATTCCGGCTTGCCCGGGCGGGGATAAACCCCGCCGCTACTAAGAAAAGATAAATCATGAATCGGTTGATGTCGCATTAAAGTAATACAGATGCTCGCGGGTTATGAAACTATAAATAAAACACATAAAGAGGATTGAGACAAACAGTGGAAACTGTAGCCCCTTTGAAAGAAATCATCGATGTCATCAAGGAGTCCGGCGGAGACGCCTTCAAGTTTTGCTATCAATGCGGATTGTGCGATACGGTTTGTCCCTGGAACCGGGTCCGCTCGTTCAGTATGCGCAAGATTATCCGGGAGGCGACCTGGGGCCTGACCGACATCGAAAGTGAAGAAATGTGGCGCTGTACGACCTGCGGCAACTGCCCCCGGCAATGCCCCCGGGGGGTCGAAATTATCGAGGCCGGGGTCGCTTTGCGCCGGATATCAACGGAATACGGGGTTTTCCCAACCCCGGTCAGTCCCATCCGCGGCATTGGCGCCAGTCTGCTCGGAAAAGGCAATCCCCTGGGTGAGGACCGGGACAAGCGGGCCGCCTGGGCCGAGGGCCTGTCCGTTAAGCCTTTCAGCGAAGACATGGAGATCCTGTATTTTCCCGGCTGCTACCTGTGCTATGATCCGCGTTTAAAAAAAGTCGCCGGCGCCACAGCCAAAATTCTGAATCAGGCCGGCGTAGATTTCGGGATCCTGGGCGCCGAGGAGAATTGCTGCGGTGAAAGCATCCGCAAAACGGGAGATGAAGAACTATACAAACGCCTGGCCCGGGAAAACATTAAAAACTTCGTTGCCAACGGCGTCAAGAAAATCCTGGTCTCTTCCCCGCATTGCTATCACACCTTCAAAAACGAGTACCCCGAATTCATGGTCAATTTCGAGGTGGTGCATGTAACCCAATATCTATTCCAGCTTGTCGATGAAGGCCGGCTCGAACTGACCGGAGAGTATGGGAAAAAATTGACTTACCATGATCCCTGTTACCTGGGCCGGCACAACGGGGTGTATGAGGAGCCCCGCAGTGCCCTGGATAAAATACCCGGGGTACAGCTGCTTGAGATGGAAGATGCACGGGACGAAAGCCTTTGCTGCGGCGGCGGGGGCGGCCGGATATGGATGGAGACCGTCAAGGGCGAAAGATTTTCCGATCTCAGATTGGAGCAGGCAGTCGATGTCGGGGCCGAGGTGCTGGTCACTTCCTGCCCCTATTGCATCACTCATTTTGAAGAAAGCCGGCTGGCCCTGGGGGATGATGAAGGCCCCGAGATTAAGGACATTACCGAAGTTATTGCTGAAGTGATATAGACCATCTGTGATTTTGGATTTTGGATTTTGGATTTAAGGAATTCTGTCCATCTGTGATTTTGGATTTTGGATTTCGGATTTTGGATTTAAGGAATTCTGTCCATCTGTGATTTTCGATTTTGGATTTTAGATTTAAGGAATTCTGTCCATCTGTGATTTTGGATTTTGGATTTAAGGAATTCTGTCCAACTTTAATTTTAGATTTTGGATTTCGGATTTAATGTATTCTATCCATATAAATGACAGAGCGTAGCGATTCCTTCAATCCGCAATCCGCAATCTAAAATCCCAAATTTTATAATTATCAAGAAACAAGGATAACACTCATTATGACCGAAGAAAAAGTCCAACAGCTTTACGAAAGACGCACCGACCGCAATTTCGGCGATGTCATGGTTGTCGGCGGCGGGATCAGCGGAATTCAGGCGTCTCTCGATCTGGCCGATTCAGGTTTTAAAGTCTACCTGGTCGAGAAGGCCCCTGCCATCGGCGGCCACATGGCCCAGCTTGACAAGACCTATCCCACGAATGACTGCTCCATGTGAATTCTCTCACCCAAACTGGTCGAGGTCGGCCGGCATCCAAATATCGAGATCCTGACTTGCACGGAAGTGGACGGTGTCAAAGGGCAGGCGGGGGACTTCAAGGTCACCCTGAACAAAATGCCCAGATACATTCAGGAGGATAAATGCACGGGCTGTGCAATCTGCGTCGAATACTGCCCGGTAGAGATCCCCGATCCCTACAATCAGGATTTGTCGTCGAACAAAGCGGTTCATATTTACTTTTCCCAGGCTGTCCCCCTGATCACCTATATCGATGACAGCTGCCTTTATCTCCAAGACAAGAAGTGTTCCATCTGCGAAAACGTTTGCAAGAACGAGGCCATCAACTTTCATCAAGAAGTTGAGGCGGTGGACATCAACGTCGGGGCGATCGTTCTGTCTCCCGGCTATGATATATTCGACCCGAAGATAAGAGGTGACTTCGGCTACGGCAAAATGGAAAATGTAGTCACCAGCCTTGACTTCGAAAGGCTGTTGTGTGCCACCGGGCCCCACGAAGGTGAGGTGCTGCGTCCTTCCGATCAGAAGCATCCAAAAAAAGTCGCCTGGGTTCAATGCGTGGGCTCCAGGGAGGTTGTGCCGGGCGGCAACACCTATTGCTCGGCCGTCTGCTGTACCTATACCCAGAAGCAGGTGATATTGGCCAAAGATCATGCCCCCGAGACGGATTGTACTATATTTCACAACGACATTCGTTCCTACAGCAAGGATTTCGAACGATTCTACCAGCGGGCCGAGAACCTGCCGGGGGTGCGGTTTATCAGAAGCTATGTGTCGATCGGAAAAGAGATTCCGGACAGCAAGAATGTGACCATCCGCTATGCGACCGCCGAAGACGGCGTTCAGGAAGAAGAATTTGATCTGGTGGTGCTGTCCATCGGGTTGAGCCCGCCGGCCGACGTGAATAAATTTGCCGAGTTGTACGGCATCGAGCTCAACTCTCATGGCTTCTGCAAAACCAACCCGGCCAATCCCATTGAGACAACCCGCCCGGGAATATTTGTCAGCGGCGCCTTTCAGGGGCCCATGGATATCCCCGAGTCGGTTTTCTCGGCCAGCGGGGCCGGCTCCCTTTCCGGTGAATTCCTGAACTACCGGCGGGGCAAGCTTTCCCAGGATCGGGTCTACCCGCCGGAAAAGGACGTATCCCGGGATGACGTCAGGATCGGGGTCTTTGTGTGTCACTGCGGCGCGAACATCGGGAGGGTGGTCGACGTTCCGTCGACGGTAGACTATGCGTTAACTTTGCCCAATGTGGTGCATGCCGAGGAGCAGCTGTTTTCATGCGCCACGGATTCGGCTGAATCAATCACCGAGACGATCCGGGAAAAGAATCTCAACCGCGTGGTTGTCGCGGCCTGCTCCCCCAGGACCCTCGAGCCCCTGTTCCGGGATACCCTGCGCGAGGCGGGCATCAATCAATATTATTTCGAGATGGCCAATATCAGAGAGCACTGTTCCTGGGTGCATGCCCGTGAAAAAGAAGATGCCACCGCCAAGGCCCAGGACATTACTCGCATGGCGGTGGCGCGGGCCTGCCATCTGAAGCCGCTGCAGGAAATCGATCTGCCGGTCAACAAGGCGGCGCTGGTGGTCGGCGGGGGTGTGGCCGGCATGACCTGTGCCCTGTCCATCGCCAACCAGGGACATGAGGTCTTCCTGCTGGAGAAGGATTCGGATTTGGGGGGAACGGCCAGAAAAATCCATCATACCCTGGAAGGGCTGGATGTCCGGGCCTATTTGGATGACCTCGTGGCCCGGGTATATCGGCATCAATTGATCCATGTCTACGCCAATGCCGACATCCTGGATGCCACCGGCTATGTGGGCAATTTTGTCACCCGGGTGAATTCGGAAATCGGTGTGCGGGAGATAAAACACGGTGCGACCGTTATCGCCACCGGTGCCGGGGAATATCAACCGGACGAATACCTTTATGGCGAAGATGAACGGGTAATGACCCAGCTGGAGTTGGGAGAGCGCATCGCCCTCGGTGACGAAGACGTGGCCAACGCCCGGAGTGTGGTTATGATCCAATGTGTCGGCTGCCGGCAGGAAGACCGCAATTACTGCTCCCGGGTATGCTGCAGCAATGCCATTAAAAACGCCCTGCAGCTGAAAAAGGGCCATCCCCAAATGGACATCACCATTATCTTTCGGGATATGCGAACATACGGCTTCGTTGAGGATCATTATCGGGAAGCCGCCGACCAGGATGTCCGGTTCATCCGCTACGAACCCGAAGACAAGCCCCAGGTCGAAGCGGCCGTGGAGGAAGGACGGCCGGTGATCAGGGTGACCCTGCCGGACTATATTCTCGGACAGAGGCTTGCCGTGGATGCCGATTACCTGGTGTTGTCCGCGGCCGTCGTTCCGCCGGCGGGCAATAGGGACCTATCACAACTATTCAAGGTCACTCTGGGGCCGGATGATTTTTTCAAAGAGGCGCACGTCAAATTAAGGCCGGTGGAGTTCGGCACGGAAGGCGTTTACCTGTGCGGCATGGCGCATTATCCGAAGCATCTACCGGAAGCGATCAACCAGGCCTTCGGCGCAGCCAGCCGGGCGGTGAGCCTGCTGTCGCATGACATTGTCACGGTCTCGGGCTCGGTTTGCGAGGTCAGGGAGAACGATTGCGTTTCCTGCGGAGCCTGCATTACGGCCTGCATGTATGGTGCCATAGATTTTCGTGAGACCCCCCAGGGCCGCAAGGCCTGGGTCAACCCGGTGCTGTGCAAAGGCGATGGGCTCTGCTGTGCCAAGTGCCCGACGAATGCGATTTATTTGAAGCACTTTACCGATCAGGACCTCTTGAGCCAGATCGATGCAGCTTTCGATTGGCCGGATGAGGCGGTTGAGCCGGTTTAAAAACGGTATTCGGTATTCGGTATTGGGCATTCGGATTTCGGTATTGGGTATTGGGTATTCGGTATTGGGTTACTCGATTGCGGAATGCGGATTTCGGATTTCGGATTGAAAAACCGGAATTCGGTATTAGACAGTTACCAACTCACTTTTGCGCAAATTGTGCAAAACATTTGTTGGCATCTTTGTAAAGCACTAACAAACAAGCATTTACAAAGATTTGAATTGAATACAACTTTGTCACGACGGTAATTTTGTTTGAGACATTCGAATTTTGGAATTTTGGATTTGTTTCGTATTTCGAGTTTCGAGTTTCGTATTTCCGGTTTATCCGGGTTAGGTATTGGGTATTCGGCATTGGAGGCATACCTCAATTTTTTAAACTGATGTGTCATCCCGCCACTGCGGAGTGCGGGTTGATTTTCGATACTAATATATTTGATATAATGCATTGTGCTAGGCGAAGTCATTCCACCTGCTTATTGAGACCACCATGGTAGCGGGATCAAGTTCTTTTACCCATCGGAATGAACTTATGTTTGGGGTATAAAAAAGATAGCATTCCTTTAACCAGTAACTAATAACTAATAACGAATAACCAATAACGAATAACTAATAACGAATAACCAATAACTAATAACGAATAACCAATAACTAATAACGAATAACCAATAACTAATAACTAATAAAGGGAGTCAAAAGCTAATGCCCGGGGATAAATTGAGTGCAGGACACAATTTCAAACCCAAAGTACTCGGCTTCGTTTGCCATTGGTGAGCTTACGGCGCGGCTGACATGGCTGGAGTTTCCAGACTGCAATATGCGACTGAGATCAGACTTATCCGCGTTATGTGTTCCGGCCGGGTCGACCTGGAGTTCATCCTCCGGGCGTTCTCGAAAGGTGCCGACGGGGTTTTTATCGGCGGCTGCCGCCTCGATGAATGCAACTACATTACCCATGGAAATTACGATGCCCTGAGCAATGTGCTCATCTTTAAAAAAATTATGGGGCACATCGGGCTGATTCCGGAGCGCTTGAAGATCGAATTCATGTCGTCCGGCGACGGCATCCTCCTGGCCGAAGTCATTAACGACTATTGCCGGGAGGTTAAGGAGATCGGGCCCCTTGGCGCAAGTGAAGGGATCGCTAGTCCGGATTTAACCCTCAAACTGGAAGCCGTCAACAAGTTGATCCCCTATATCAAGCTGGTGGAACGGGAAAAACTGCGGGTACCGCATAAATCCGAAGGTGCCTATTATGACTATTTCGACAGTGAACCGGTCAACCGGCTGATTGATGAATTGATCATCGACAGGCTGGCTGTCAGCCAGATAATGCAGCTGCTGCGCGACAAGCCCATGACAACCGGAGAAATGTCCGAGAGCTTGGGTTTTGATCCGTCTCAGGTAGCAAAACACATGAATACTTCATCCCGGCATGGATTGGTGAAGTATGATGAGAGTATGAAGCGTTATGAGTTGGCCTAACGGAGTGCGCTGCGCGCAAGCTGAAAGCTGAAAGCTGAAAGCTCAAGGCTCAAAGCTCAAGGCTGGAAAGCTGAAAGCTCAAAGCTGAAAGCTCAAGGCTGAAAAGCTGAAAGCTCAAAGTTGGGTGATGCTGGATGCTGGATGCTGGATGCTGGATACTGGATACTGGATGCTGGATACTGGATGCTGGATACTGGATGCTGGATACTTGATGCTGGATGCTGGATTCTTGATGCTGGATACTTGATGCCAGATGCCGGATGCCGGGTGCCGGCTACTAATCACTGAATACTGATTACCGGGATACCGGATGCCAGATGCCGGGCACTGATCACTGATTACTGATTACTGATAACTGATTACTGGGATTTGGGGTCAACAAGCAGGCAATCAACTATAATGATCGAAATCCTTAATTCTAGTCATTTTAGGCAATTTAGTCATTTTAGTCATTTGCAACAAAGGAACTAGTTGCAGATGCGGATCCACTGGAACGACTTCATTCAAACACGGGCAAGGAAATTATTGCGGATATGGATATCGATAGAATAGATCAGATTATTGATGAACATCAGGGCGAGGCCAGTTCGCTGATTCAGGTGCTGCTGGCAATTCAAAGTGAAAATCACTGGCTTCCCAAAACAGTGTTGGAGCGGGTCAGCGAGAAATTGCAGGTGCCATTGACCCGCATTCAGCAGGTCGCCACTTTTTACAAAGCGTTTAGCCTGGTTCCGAAAGGTCGCCATGAAATTCACATTTGTATGGGTACCGCCTGCCACGTACGGGGTGCGACGCGCGTCCTCGATACGGTGCAGGAAGTGACCGGCCTCCAACCCGGTGAAACCGACCTGGATTTGAAATTCAGCCTGGAGAAGGTGAACTGTCTCGGTTGCTGCGCCCTGGGGCCGGTGATGGAAATCGATGGGAAAACCCATGGCAAAATGGCGCCGGGGGAAACCGCCGAGGTGCTCAACAGCTACGAGTAGGGAGAGACGGAGGGGCTTCGCCTCAATCTGTCGGGCACTTCAAGGTCGCGCGATGGGAATGATGGAATGACGGCTTAGGAAATAAATTACCAACTCGTTTAGGAACCGATTGCTTTTACCGGTACGTGGAAATATTTTCGAGTTGAAAGCGGATGATGGATATCTGACGAATTTTAATAAAAGATGCAGATTCAACTATATTTGAATGAAATGGTATCTTCCGCTTGTTATACCCAGTTTTCCAGCATTCCACTATTCCACCATTCCCTGCGGCACCCAATAGCAAATGGCCATCAAATGAATACAATTACGAAAACTTATAGAAATTTCGAGACATGGAAAAATGACGCTTATAAATTCACCTGCTGAGTTGGAAGAGATCCGCAAAGGGATTCTGTCTAAAAGAGACCCGCATAAACCGTGCCTTACCTTGTGCTCCGGGTCTGCCTGCCATGCCACCGGCAGCGGCGAAGTTGCCGCAATGATCGAAGAAGAGATTGCCAGGCAGGGATTGGGGGATGAGGTCGACTTCCGGCAGACCGGCTGCCACGGTTTTTGCGAACGGGGGCCGATAATCGTTATTCACCCCGAGCAGATTTGCTACTTTCAGATCCAGCCGGAGGATATTCCCCAAATTATTTCGCAGACCATCAAGGAAAAGAAGGTCATCGAGCGGCTGCTCTACACCGATCCCACTACCGAGGAAAAAATAATTCACGAATCCGATATCCCGTTTTACAAAAACCAGGTCAGGCTCGTCTTCGGCTCCAACGGCAGCATCGATCCCAAGCGCATCGACGACTATCTGGCAATTGACGGATATTCCGCCCTGGCCAAAGCCTTGTGCGGCATGAGTGCGGAAGCGGTATTGGAGGAAGTCAAAAAATCAGACTTGCGGGGCAGGGGCGGCGGCGGTTTTCCGGCCGGAAGAAAGTGGGAGGGATCGCGCAATGCCCCGGACGACATCAAGTACGTGATTGTCAACGCCGATGAGGGCGACCCCGGTGCCTACATGGATCGCAGCCTGCTCGAGGGAAATCCGCACGCCATCCTCGAGGGACTGGCCATCGGCGGCTATGCCATCGGCGCTCACGAGGGCTATATCTATGTGCGACAGGAATACCCCTTGGCCGTGGATAATGTCCACATCGCCATCGAGCAGGCCGAGGAATATGGTTTTCTGGGAGAAAATATCCTGGGTTCAGGTTTTGATTTCACCGTCAAGGTGCACCAGGGAGCCGGCGCTTTCGTCAGCGGCGAGTCGACGGCCCTGATGACGGCCCTGGAAGGACGGGTCGGAGAGCCTCGGCCGAAATACGTCCGCTCCAATCTCAAAGGCCTCTGGGGCAAACCGAGCGTTTTGAACAATGTCGAAACCTGGGCCAATGTGCCGCTCATCGTCAATAAAGGTGCTGAATGGTTCACCCAATTCGGCACCGACGGCAGCAAGGGTACCAAAATTTTTTCCCTGGTCGGCAAGATCACCAATACCGGTTTGGTGGAAGTGCCCATGGGCATGACCCTGAAAGAAATTATCTACGACATCGGCGGCGGCATTCCCGGGGACAAGCGGTTCAAGGCCGTCCAGACCGGGGGCCCGTCCGGCGGGTGCGTCCCCGAGGAATTGTTGGATCTCGAAGTCGGCTTTGACGAGCTGACCAAGGCCGGTTCGATGATGGGTTCGGGCGGGATGATCGTGATGGATGAAGATACCTGCATGGTTGACGTCGCCAGGTACTTCATTGAGTTTCTGACGGATGAATCATGCGGTAAATGTACGCCCTGCCGCGAAGGCCTGCGACAGATGCTGAAAAGCCTCACGAACATCACCCAGGGGAAGGGCCGATCTGGGGACATCGAACTGCTGGAGGAGCTGTCCGAGGTCGCCCAGGAGGCTTGCCTCTGTGCCCTGGGCACCAGCGCCCCGAATCCGTTTTTGAGCACGGTGCGCTACTTCAGGGATGAGTACGAGGCCCACATCAATGAGAAACGGTGCCCGGCCTTGTCGTGCAAGGAGCTGATCTCGTTCCACATTGACCCGGAAAAGTGCCGGGCCTGCATGATCTGCCTGCGGAAATGTCCGGCGGATGCGGTTGACGGCGGCAAAAAGAAAATTCATATCATCGACCAGGAGAAATGCACCAAGTGCGGAACCTGCCTGGAAGTGTGTCCCTCGCGCTTCGGGGCGGTGAAAAAGGTATCCGGTGAGGCGGCGCCTTTGCCGATCGCTGACGAGCAACGGATGATCGCATAAATTTTGCCCGACTATTTGCCAACACTGTGACGGATATTTTTCGAGTCGGGTACACGATGCAAGTTTAGCTGGAATAATTCAGGCAAAATTTATATTTAAAATTTTTATTCATAAAGCAGGTTATGACCTGACAGCTATCATTGTCAAAAGCAAGAATTCGATAAATTTCGGCACCAGAGAGACAAAACTAATGAATAAAATCCGTTTAAACATCGATGGAAAAGACGTCCAGGCAACGGAGGGTATGACTATTCTGGAGGCCGCCCAAAGTGTGGGAATAGAGATACCGACCTTGTGTCATCACGAAAAACTGGAGCCTTTCGGCGGGTGCCGGATTTGCATGGTGGAAATTCAAGCCGGCGGCTGGTCCAGGCATGTTGTGTCATGTGTCTACACGGTCGAGGAAGATCTGGTCGTTCGAACCCGCTCCGCCAAGATCGATAAAATCCGCAAAATGATATTGGAGCTGCAGTTGGCGCACGCCCCCGATTCCCCGCAAATGCTGGAACTGGCGCAGGTCTATGGCGCCGATCCCAATCGCTTTGAGCAGGAGGCCTCCTTTTGTATTCACTGCGGCCTGTGTGTGAGATACTGCGCCGAAGTCAAGCAACAGCATGCCGTTGGATTTGTTGACCGGGGAATGCGTAAAGAAATCAGCTTCATTCCGGAAATTGCCGCCAAGGAATGCTGGGACTGCAAGGAGTGCTTTCCGCTTTGCCCGACCGAGGCGCTGCAAGCCGCATACGTTTTGACCCGATCGCTCAGTGCCGCCCCGTTTTAGACTGCCGCCCGGCAGCTTGTGGTCGTGTATCAAATCCTGCAGGGCAGGGCATCGGCGTTGTCGGCCAGCTCCGGTGACAGTCAAGCGCGGCTTGAAAAATACGAAATCCGAATTTCGAAATCCGAAACAAATCTAAAACTCGAATATCAAAACTTTCAAAACCGCAAAAACAAGGTGCTCGAGTCATTTTATAAAACTGATCAAATTACTTAACGTTAGATAGCGCATCGAATCCAAGTTTTCTTTTGTCTTTGGGATTTATGTCATTCGAATTTATTTCGTGCTTCAGATTTCGGATTTGAATGGATGAGCCAATGGTCCGCGTCGCCTTCCACGGGGCATCCTGCCCCCTCCCGCTCAACGATAGAAGCGCTCACTTTTTTACATTGTTTGTCCGTATTTTACTTTAGTATCCCCTTTGATGTCATGTTGCTGCTGTGAATCACGTCTAAACAAATTCCAATACGCCTCCAACGACCCGGTTTGATATTTGTACGAAGATTGTACTTGTTTTCACCGAGCAATAATGATTAGTATGGCGGTCATCACCGGAAACATTCCATTGGAAAGCGAAAGGAGGAGACTATGAAAAAGCTGATGGGAAGACCAATTACCCGACGATCTTTCATGAAAGGTGCGGCCGCCCTGGGGGTGGGGATAACGTTTGCCCCGGGCATGGTATGGGGGGCCGAGGAAAAGCGCTTGAACGTCTACAACTGGGACACCTATATTGGCGAGGACACCATCCCCAATTTTACCAAAAAAACCGGAATCAAGGTGCAATACGACCTGTTCGCCAACAACGAGGAAATGTTCGCCAAGCTCAAGGAAGGCAACCCCGGCTTTGACCTCATCTTTCCCAGCGACTATATGGTGGAGACCATGATCGCCCTGAACATGCTGGTGCCGCTGAATCACAGCAAGATCCCCAATATCAAAAACATCGATCCGGACCCCAATTTCTCCGATCCGGCCTACAGCCCGGGCATGAAACACGCCATCCCCTACATGTGGGGCACCATCGGGATCGGCTATCGCAAGTCGAAGGTCAAGACCCCGCCGACCAGCTGGAAAACCTTGCTGGACAGCGACGAATTCAAAGGCAAAATCGCACTTCTGGCGGACCAGCGCGCCTGTCTCGGTGTTACCCTGAAATACCTGGGATATAAGCTGAATTCCACCAACCCCAAGGAGATCGCCGAGGCGCGGGACCTGTTGATCAAACAGAAGCCCAATATCAAATCCTTTGCCGAGGACAACGGACAGGACCTGCTGCTTTCCGGCGAGTGCGACGTGGTCATGGAGTGGAACGGCGACATCGTGCAGGTCATGGAAGAGGACGACGATATCGGCTACGCGGTTCCTAAGGAAGGTGGGGTGGTCTGGATGGACAACATGTGCATCCCCGTGGGCGCACCGCACCCCGAGAATGCCCATGCCTTCATCGACTACATCCTGGACGCCAAGGTGGGTGCGGATATCGCCAACTTCATCCACTATGCCAGCCCCAACATGGCGGCCAGAAAGTACATCAAGCCCGAGGACCTGAAAAACCCGGCGATCTATCCGCCGGCCAGCGCCATTGCGGCCTCCGAAGTGATCGTCGATGTGGGGGATAAAGCCCGGCTGTTCGACGAGGCCTGGGTGAAGGTTCAGGCCGGCTGACACCTCTTGTGGAATGACGAATATCGAATGTCGATTGGCGAATGGTGGAATCGCTTGGGGCTTCGCTCTTCGAGCTACGACCCCACACGTCGCTTAGTCGTTTTGAAAAGACCGTTCGACAAAAGACTCACGACAGGCCGTTCGACGAAAAGCTCACGACAGGCAGAATACATTATTCGATGTTCGATGTTGGACGTTCGATGTTCGACGTTCATTAGCTTTTTATCTTTGATCAGACCGGCTGTCTTTAAGCTGGAGGCCGCACTCTTATGAAACTACAGCACATTCAAAGCCATTCAGATAGAAATTAATGGTTTGTGGGAGTGGCCTCGATTCGACTGAGCTCGTCGCAGGCTGGCCACGATTACCAGGGTAATCGCGGTTGAAAACCGCTCCCACGATCTATGAACGCACGATTTAAAGATGAAGCAATTGTAGGTTGGGTTGAGCCAACTCCAGGCATTGTTGGGTTTCGTTATACTCAACCCAACCTACATTTTTACGGTGCTATCACGAAATGCGAAACCCAACAACAGCCGATTTCGGAACCGGTTTTATGCGACAACATATAGTGACAATGGGGAAAATTGGAAAACTGGCGTGACAACAAGTTGGCGGCGGCCATCCTGCTGGTGCCGGCCTCGACCTGGATCCTGATCTTTTTTACCCTGCCGCTGGCCATCGTCTGGGTTTACAGCTTTGGCCAGCGCGGCCCCCAGGGGCAGACCCTGCTGGCCTTCAGCCTGGAAAACTACGTCAGGGCGCTGGAATGGATCCACCTGGGCATTCTATGGAAGTCGATCTGGACGGCAGCGGCGGCGACCGTGATATGCTTCATCATGGGATTCCCCCTGTCTCTGGGCATCGCATTCGCCCCGGCCCGCTACAAAAACCTGCTACTGCTGCTGGTGATCCTGCCGTTTTGGACCAACCTGCTCATTCGCACCTATGCCTGGATCGCGGTTCTCAGAACCCGGGGATTTTTGAACTTCGGGCTGGAGTGGGTGCACGCCAGGTTCGACGAACTTTTCAGCCTCATCGGCCTGCCGAACCTCATGGGGACGTTTGAGCCCCTGTCCCTGCTGTACAACCATTCGGCCGTGATTATCGGCCTGGTATACGTGGCCCTGCCTTTCCTGGTGCTGCCCATCTATGCCACCCTGGAGAAACTGGACCGGTCGCTTATGGAAGCCAGCCTGGACCTGGGAGCCGGCCAGTGGCGCACCATGTTCAGCGTGACCATTCCCCTGGCCTTTCCCGGCATCCTGTCGGGGCTGCTGCTGGTTTTCATCCTGTCCCTGGGGACCTACCTCACGCCGGTGCTGCTGGGGGGCACCAAAAGCATGATGATCGGCAATCTCATCGCCCAGGAGTTCGGTCCGGCCCGGGACTGGCCCTTCGGATCGGCGCTTTCGTTTTTACTTTTATACATCACGTTTATTGTGCTCTGGATCCGGGCGATGGTGGCCTCACGGTCAAAAGGAGTCAGCTACTGAATATGTCCGATCCGTCCGCAACAGACCGCAGCCCGGCGTCCGCTTCCAAGCGCCGTAGAAGCAAATCCCGCCCGACGCCCTTGGAATACACCCGCAAGAAGTGGTTCCAACTGATGCTGCTGCTCAATTTCGTTTTCCTGTACTTTCCGATCGTGGCCCTGGTGGCCTTCAGCTTCAACAACAGCCGCCGCAACATCACCTGGCGGGGATTTACCCTCAAGTACTATGTCAAAGCCTTTCACAATGAGTCGCTGTTCGACGCTTTCATCAACAGCCTGATCGTTGCCGGCATCTCCACCGTGGTCTCGACCATCCTGGGAGCGATGCTGGGCCTGGCCCTCTACCGGTTCAGGTTCCCCGCCAAAAACGCCTTTGACGGCTGGATTCATCTGCCCATCATCATACCCGAAATCTGTATGGGGGTGGCCATGCTGGCCTTTTTTTCGCGCTTGAACGTCCCCCTGGGGCTGTTTACCATCACCGTCAGCCACATCGCCTTCAGCCTGCCGTTTGTGGCCGTGGTGGTGCGGGCGCGCATGGCCGGCTTCGACCATTCCCTGGAGGAGGCCGCCCGGGACCTTGGGGCCAACCAGTGGCAGACCTTCAAAGACGTCACTCTGCCTTACATGGTGCCGGGCATCGTGGCCGGCGCCCTGCTGGCCCTGACCCTATCCCTGGATGATTTCGTGATTACCTTTTTCACCTCCGGCCCGGGCTCCACGACCCTGCCCATCAAAATCTATTCCATGGTGCGGTTCAGCGTCACACCGGAAGTCAACGCCGCCTCGACCGTGTTGATCGTCATCACCCTGCTGCTGACGGTCGTGACCATGATCATTCAGGCCCGGGGCGGCAAAGACAAGGGATTGCCCATATGACAGCCAAACAGCCCATTATCCGTATTGAGAGCGTCACCAAAATATTCAACCGTTCGGTGACTGCGGTGGATGACGTCAGCCTCGACATCGCCGAAGGCGAGTTCTTTGCCCTGCTGGGGCCTTCGGGATGCGGCAAGACCACCCTGCTGCGAATGATCGCCGGCTTCGAGAACCCGACCGCCGGCCGGATCATGGTCGACGGCCAGGACATGGAGGGCGTTGATCCCAACCACCGGCCGGTCAACATGGTATTCCAGTCCTATGCCGTATTTCCGCATATGACGGTGGCCAAAAATGTCGCCTATGGCCTGAAAGTCACCGGCGTATCGGCCGACGAAATCCGGAAACTGGTTCCGGAGGCATTGGACCTGGTCAAGCTGGGGGGATTCGAGCACCGGATGCCGCATCAGCTGTCGGGCGGGCAGCAGCAGCGGGTCGCCCTGGCCCGGGCCCTGGTAAAAAAGCCGAGGGTGCTGCTGCTGGATGAACCGCTGTCGGCCCTGGACGCCAAGTTGAGGGAGGCCATGCAGATCGAATTGGTCAACCTGCAAAAGTCCGTGGGCATCACCTTCATCATCGTGACCCATTCCCAGTCTGAGGCGCTCTCGGTGGCCAACCGCATTGCGGTCATGAAAGACGGGCAGGTCAAACAGGTCGCCGGCCCCCTGGAGCTGTATGAAAGACCGAACAGCCGGTTCTGCGCCGATTTTATCGGTAAGATCAATCAGCTGGAAGCGTCCGTGGCCGGTGTGGAAGGCCGGCACCTGGTGGCGGATGTCACGGGCATCGGCCCGGCGCGTATTCCGTGGGAGGGGCAGGCCCAGGGCAAAATCACCCTGGCCATACGACCGGAGAAGCTCGAGTTGAGCCCCCATGAACCCGACCACGATCGCATCAAGTTTCTGAGTACGGTGACCAATGTTGTCTACTACGGCAGCACGTGCCAGGTTTTTCTGGCAAAGCCCTCGGGGGAACCATTGATGGCGGAAATTAGGAATCGGGAAAGCGATACGGCCACATCGATCTTGATCGGCAGCGATATCTGGGTGTCATGGAAGGCGGACGATACGCTAGTTTTGACCAAGTAAACTCTCTGGTAGTATAGATAGATTTGGAAGTGTTTTTATTCCCCTGCAATTTGGGCTTTTAGATTGCGGATTTCGGATTGCGGATTTCGGATTGATGGAATCGCTGCGCTCTATCTTTTAAAATGGAGATAAATTCCCAATTGGAACAGTTGGTGTAGGGTGGGCTATGCGCATCGTAGAATTTGGGATTTTAGATTGCGGATTTCGGATTGATGGAATCGCTTCAGGCTTGGGGCTTGGGGCTTCGCTCTTCGAGCTACGACCCCACACGTCGTTCTTCGAGCTACGACCCCACAATACGATTCGACAGGCCGCTCTATCAATTCTAAATGGATAATATTCCTTAAATCTAAAATCCGAAATCCAAAATCTAAAATTAAAAACCGACAGAATTCCTTAAATCCGCAATCCGAAATTGTACTCAACTTGAAGATGCATACAATTGGGTTTAAAATTATTACCTAACCTAAGCAATTTTCACAACCCCAAGACTATCCACTAAGCTCCTCCGCTACTTTAGCCAATAGCTGTTTTTGCTTTTCCAGCTTTTGGGTAAGGTTCTTTTCCTTCTCTAAAATGGCTTTTTCCTTTTCCTTTTCCAGCGCGGATTTCTGAGCGGCGAGGTCGCCTTCATATTTCTTTTGAGCTTCCTCTAATGCGAGGTCTTTCTCCAATATTATTTTCGCGGTGTCTTGGGCGGCTTTCTCCATGGCCTCCTGTTCGGCTTTGGAAATCTGCTCTTGCCGTTGTCTTTCGAATTCGGCTTCCAGTTCGGCCAATGCCTCGAGTCGTTCCTGTTCGGCTTTCTCCAACGCGAGCTCTTTTTCCTTTTTCAATTTTTCGACTTCACGTTCGGCCTTTGCCAACGCGAGCTCTTTTTCTTTTCTCAATTTTTCGGCTTCGCGTTCGGCCTTTTCCAGTGCGAGCTCTTTTTCCTTCTTCAATTTTGCAGCTTCACGTTCGGCCTTTTCCAAAGCGAGCTCTTTTTCCTTCTTCAATTTCTTGGCTTCGCGTTCGGCTTTTTCCAGGAGCTTTTGCTCGATTCTGGCCAGCTCCTGCTGTCGTTTTTCCTCGAGTTCGGCTTCCTGTTCGGCCAATGCCTCGAGCCGTTCCTTTTCGGCTTTCTCTAACGTGAGCTCTTTTTCTTCCTTAAATTTTTCGGTCTCGCGTTTGGCTTCTTCCAAAGCGAGCTCGGTTTCCTTTCTTTGTTCTTCGGCCTCCTGTTCGGTTTGCACTATGATCTCGTGGGTGGCATTGGCCAGCTCCTCCTGCCGTTGCCTTTCGAATTCGGCTTCCTGTTCGGCCAGGGCCTCAAGATGCAGCTGTTCGGCGTTTTCCAAAGCGAGCTCTTTTTCCTTTAACAATGCCGATGCCTTGCGTTCAGCATCTTCCAGAGCGAGCTCTTTTTCCTTTTTTAATTTCGCGGCTTCCTGTTCGGTTTTTTCGATGAGCTCCTGCTCGATCCTGGCCAGCTCCTGCTGCCGTTTTTCCTCGAGTTCGGCTTCCTTTTTGGCCACTGCCTCAAGTCTTTCCTGCTCGGCTTTTTCCAGAGCGAGCTCTTTTTCCTCTTTTAATTCAACGACCTTTCGTTCGGCCTCCTCCAAGGCGAGCTCTTTTTCCTTTCTCAATTGCTCGGCCTCGCCTTTGGCTTCTTCCAAGGCGAGCTCTTTTTCCTTTCTCAATTGCTCGGCCTCACCTTTGGCTTCTTCCAAGGCGAGTTCTTTTTCTTTCCTCAGTTTTTCGGTTTCGCGTTCGGCATGCTTTTTAAGCTCCTGCGCTGCTTTGGCCACTTCTTTTTGCCTTTTTTTTTCCAGCTCAGCTTCTCGCCTGGCCAAGGCCTCGCGACTTTTTTTTTCCGCTTGTTTCAATGCGAGCTCTTTTTCCTTTTTCAATTTCTCGGCTTCGCGTTTGGCCTGCTCTTTAAGCTCCCTTTCAGCCCGGACCACCTCCAACTGCTTTTGGCGTCGGAGTTCGGCTTCCTGCTTGGCCAATGCCTCCTGGCTTTTTTTTTCCGCTTTTTCCAAGGCGAGCTCATTTTCCTTTTTCAACTCCGCTTTCAGCTCCGCGCTTTCCTGTTCGGCCTGCGCTTTGAGCTGCTGCTCAGTCTGGGCCAGCGCCTGTTGCTTTTGCTTTTCGAGCTCACCCTCCTGTTTGGCCAAGGCGTCGGCTCGTTCCTGTTCGGCTTGCTCTTTGAGGACTTGTTCGGTCTCGGCCACCGCCAGTTCCTTTTGCTTTTCGAGTTCGGCTTCCTGGTGGGCCAAGGCCTCGAGTCGATCCTGTTCGGCCTTTTCCAACGCAAGCTCTTTTTCTTCCAGCAATTTTGTGGTTACGACTGCGGTCTCTGCCCGATTGAGCTCCTGTTCGTGGATAAAAAGCATTTCCAGGCATACTTTAAATTTGTTAAAGGCCTGCTGGTATTGCTCTTTGTCCGGAAACAAGGTGTTGATATAATCCATCAGCAGTGAAATCGGCAGACCAAACAGCGAACTGATAATGGCCACGGAAGCGCCGGATTTGATGTCGCCGCCCTGGTTCAATGCCAGATAAAAGCCGGCGAATGTGCCAATGATTCCCATCAGAATGATCATGAAGGGCGCCCGGAAAAGTACGCCTTCAACATCATCCGACTCAAAGTATTTGTAGGTGTGCGAAAAATAGACATTGTCGTCGAACGCAATACGGGTGATGATATCATAGTCCGGCGCGCGGTCGTAACCCTGCTCGCCAATCTCAGCGGCGGTCAGGTCGATAATCGCGGCGACACCAGGCTCAATCTCAAAAACCCGATCCAGCACCCGGCCGGACTCTTTTTCGGCGAGTTCATTTTCCACCATTTCCTCTTTGGTTTTTCCCAATATCACATTCGCTTTGCGATCGAGGTTGCGGGCTTCGAGCTTGATCTTCTCCGCTTTTTGAATTCTGGCCCGCAGCTCGGCCAGCAGCGGGTCCTTGCCGGAGTAGAGTGTGGCGGGAATTTTCAAGTCGGCTGTCGCCAGGGTCGGATCGAAATTGGCCGCCAGAGCGACCTCGGCCTGTTCCCTGACGCTGTCCCGATAGGTCATGCCGGAAGGGGTTACCTGAGCTTTTTTATACTCCAGGACAGAATAATAGAAGGCATTGGCAAAATTGTTGAGTGCCTTTATCTTATAGTGCAGACCAAACTTGAAAATCAAGAATACAACTAGACAGCCCAGAATGCCCGCGACAAACAGATTACCGATTGTATGATTGGTAAGCTCAAAGTCGAAAACGAATACAATAGATGCGATTACCACCAGAATTGCCGAGAATATATACTTAAACATTTTGACTCCTTAACCCTAGACCTTGCATCAATCAGGTCTCCTAAGAATCCACTAACTATTCAGAAAATAGCCTAAATTGTAAAACCGTAGCCTGTTCCTGCTTGCAATCATACTCGATACAATCAGCCGGTTTGCCCAGTAACTCGGGGTTAACCGGGGTTGCATGCAGAAACCCCAATGCTTCAATACTCATATCTGCTTTCAATTTGTCCCGATGTTCGAAGTCACCCATCGCCTCTTTATCAAAGATAAAATCATACAGGGCTTTTGCCCGCTTGTTGCTCAGCACCATGTTGAATTTGCGTGCCCTCTCCGAGGCGGGAGATTTATCGTGGATGTCGATATAGACGCCCCGGTAAACAGGCGATGCCATTCCGGAGATTTTCAGCGACTCGACATGCGCCGCCGCGTCCTCGTTGCCGTAGATCGCTTTGGCATATTTGGGAATCACGACCTTAAGAAAATTCATCATATCGTCCGACAGTTTGAAGGATCCCCGCGCAAAATACGACTGCTGGAAATGGAGCTTAACCTTGCCTGTCTTGGAGTCTATTTTTACGGCTGAATCGTCAAAGCCCTTAAAGTTTTCCTTCAGTTCTTCAACTATCTTTTTCTTAGCCTCGAGCGCCTTGACATGCGGCCCAAGCTCTTCCTCCACCTCAGCTAATTTCTTTTTCTGCTCATCCAGCTCCTGCTCCTTGGCCTTCAAGGCTTCGGCTTTGGCTTTTTCGAGCTCCGCTTGCTGTTTGGCCAATGCATCGAGTCGATCCTGTTCGGCTTTGGCCAGAGCGTCCTCTTTTTCCTTTTTCAGTTTATCCGCTTCGCGGTCGGCCTGTTCTTTGAGGGCCTGGGCGGTCTTTTCCAGCTCCGCCTGCCGTTGTTTTTCAAGCTCTGCCTGCTGTTTGGCCAATGCATCAAGTCGATCCTGTTCGGCTTTGGCCAGAGCGTCCTCTTTTTCCTTTTTCAGTTTATCCGCTTCGCGGTCGGCTTGTTCTTTGAGGGCCTGGGCGGTCTTTTCCAGCTCCGCCTGCCGTTGTTTATCGAGTTCGGCTTCCTTTTTGGCCAGTGCGTCAATCCTTTCCAGCTCGGCTTTGGCCAATGCGTCTTGCCTTTCCTGATCGGCCTTGGCCAGAGCGTCTTGCCTTTCCTGCTCGGCTTTGGCCAGTGCGTCCTCTTTTTCCTTTTTCAATCTTTCAGCTTCACGCTCGGCCTGTTCCTTGAGTACTTGCTCCGTTTTGGCCAGCTCCTCCTGCCGTTGTTTATCGAGTTCGGCTTCCTTTTTGGCCAGTGCGTCAATCCTTTCCAGCTCGGCTTTGGCCAATGCGTCTTGCCTTTCCTGATCGGCCTTGGCCAGTGCGTCCTGCCTTTCCTGCTCGGCTTTGGCCAGAGCAGCTTGCCGTTCCTGTTCGGCCTTGGCCAGCGCGTCTTGACTTTCCTGCTCGGCTTTGGCCAACGCCTGCTCTTTTTCTTTTTTCAATCGCTCGGCCTCGCGCTCGGCCTGTTCTTTGAGCTCCTGCTCCGTTTTGGCCAAATCTTCTTGCCGTTGTTTTTCGAGTTCGGCTTCCTGCTTGGCCAATGCGTCAAGTCGCTCCTGCTCGGCTTTGGCTAATGCCAGCTCTTTTTCCTTTTTTATCCGCTCAGCTTCCTGCCGGGCTTGCTCTTTGAGCTGCTGGGCTGTTTTGGCCACTTCCAGCTGCTTTTGCTTTTCAAGCTCGGCTTGTTGTCGGGCCAAGGCTTCGCGACGTTCCTGTACTGCTTTCGCCAAAGCCTGTTCTTTTTCTTTTTCTATCCGCTCAGCTTCCTGCCGGGCTTGTTCTTTGAGCTCCTGCTCTTTGACCTGCTGCTCCAACTTGGCAATTGCCAGCTGCCGTTGCTTTTCGTTTTCGGCTTCCTGTTTGGCTTTCAGAGCGTTAAGTCTTTCCTGTTCGGACTCAGCGAGCGCATCCTGTTGTTTGGCCAGGATCTTTTCCGTTGAAGACAGTACCTTATCAAACTCCGATTTCACCTCTTGCAAACGTTCGGCCTGTTTTTTAGCCAGTTCCGATTTCTTGGCTTCAAGGTCTGATTCCAGTTCCGCTTTGGTCTTTTCAAGTTCCTGCTGTTTCTCTTTCTCCAGTTCCTGCTTCTCTTTTTCCAGTTCTTTCTCAGCCTCGACTTCAATTTTAGCCAGCATTTGCTCATATTCTTTGGAAGACTGGGTTTCCTGACTTTTTAACATATCGGTGAAGCGCGCCAATATCTCCTGGGCTTTTTGCTCGCGCTCCGCTTTAATTTCCTCCAGGGACTTGGTCGCCTTTTGGGCCAGTAATTTTATGCGTTTCTGCCTGGCCTTTTCTGCTTCGTCAAACTCTTTGAGCTTTTTTCTGGCCTCTTCGACTTCTGCAACAATCGCCTCTATTTTTTCATTACTCTCCACTTTGTGGGCCGTGACTTCGTCATTCGAATAAATCATGAACACAATCGCCAGCACGGCAAACAAGTCCACCATGGGGACCAGTGCCTGCATGAATTGTGACTGATTTTCATCTGATTTATCAAATTTCATGTCTTGTTATTCCCTAATATACGTGAAATAGAATTGACCCTACCGGGATTATTGCCTTGTGTTTCAAAAGAATAGAGATGCATACATTTTTATCGAGAATGTATCAAAAAATGCACATCCGATATCATGACTGCCTGATCAAACCTGCGGTGCAGTTTCTGCAGCCACCCTTGCGCGACTCGCGTTATTTACGTGGCCCTGAGGAAAATCCTCTGTCAGACGCTGCAAGTAATATGCCATGCACTGAGTTCCTCCGGGGCTGCCGGAACATGCCGTCCGCCCATCTGTCTGGCCATTACTATAGCGACCGCTAGCCTGGACTTGTGCCTATTCAGGACTATTGCGAGTCAAGGAAAGCCGGCACGTGAGAATGAGATTCTATCTCATTGCCCCCGTCAACCGGGTGGCATCCGTCATTTTTTTGAACATCAAAGCCCGTGACCTAATCTGTTTCGCCAAGAGGATGATCTCGATATGAATATCCTCTTGCAGCCTTGGTAATCAGATAATTACTTATCTTAACTTATCGGCTCATTATCTAGATACTTTAGGGTTTGCACAAAAATAAATTCACGGGATTTTTTGGGTTGGTGAGCCGGCCCGGCAAGGCGCGAAGAGGCAGCAAAATCAAGCATATTCCGAGCTTTCGGTGCGAAGCAGGGCCGGATGAATCGGCGCTTATATTGATCGTAAAGAATGGGATTGATTCCGGAGAGTTGGAATCTGTTTTTTTGAGGGGAAGACCTCATGTATTGTTTGGTGTCGGCACGCAAAACCGGAAGTTTCACCTTCCTAAATTGTCTCTGAACTTGAAAAAAGCTTGACAGCTCCTTGCCATATATAATATCAGCATCTGGCTTTGTAAAAATGGGTAAATGAGGTTTTTATGTTTAAAAAGTCAATGGATCTGGTGTCAATCGTTGCCGACAAAGGGGATTCACCCACCGGTGGTTGATTGCGCGAGCCTTTAGCTCTGCAGTACGATCAACAAGCTAATCCGTTATTGGCAGACCTGTTTGTCCGGTCTGTTCCGCAGCAGATTCCCATCTGAGATTCCGCCACTAGGGTTGCCTCCTCGGTCGGTAACGATTCATTTGTTTAAAAATCAATAGATTATAGAAATACCGGTAACCGGTGTGTTCCAGCCTTGCTCGTGTGAAACATCATGAAATGTCGAATGACGATTGTCGATTGACGAATGGTGGAATCGCTTCAGGCTTCGCCTTCGGCTACGACCCGACACGTCGCTTAGTCGTTTTAAAATAGACCGTTCAACGAAGAGCTCACGACAGGCAGAATACATTATTCGATGTTCGATGTTGGACGTTCGTTAGTTTGTTTTCTTTGATCAGACTGGACGTCAGCGGCCAGCGGCGCCGCTCGTATGCGCCAAACATCTACCGGTTGGCTAAAAGGCAACATAAAATGGAGCTTAGAAATGACTAAAACGCAAAATAGATCCCTAAAACATAGCAACGAGAATAATCAGCATCTTTTACCCCTGGGATGGACTCCCCATTTTCAGACACAGCTTGTAAGCTTTAACAACAAGGAACTTACACCGGCCAGAGTCGTCGGGGTAAGGAAAAATAACCTTCGTATCAGCAACGGGAAAAACGAATGGCTCGCCACGGTAGCCGGAAGGCTCAATCACCAATCCGACGGCATTTATCCTGTGATCGGGGATTGGGTCCTCGCGGCTGGTACGGTGGTTTTCGAGGTGCTGGCGCGCATGAATGCCCTTTCCCGCGGAGCCGCCGGCACCCATGGCAAGCAGGATGCGCAGGCCCAAAAAGAACAGGTCATCGCGGCCAATCTCGATACCGTATTTATCATTTGCGGACTGGACCGGGATTATAACCTGCGACGTATCGAACGCTACTTAACGCTGGTCTACAACTGCGGCCTGAATCCTGTCATCATCCTTACCAAAGCAGATCTCCACTCAGATCCGGATCCCTTTGTCAGTGAAGTCGAAAATATTGCTTTCGGCGTCCCAGTGCATCCGGTTGCGGCGCTGGAATGCAGGGGGTTGAATCATCTGGAAGGATATTTGTCTTCAGGAAAGACAGGCACCATGGTTGGCTCTTCCGGAGCCGGGAAATCAACCCTGATAAATCAGCTATGCGGCGCGAAGGTGCAGGCAACCGGTTCGATAAGCGACAGTGTGGGCAAAGGGAAGCATACCACCAGCACCCGGGACCTGATCATGATGCCCCAGGGAGGAATGGTGATTGACAACCCCGGTATTCGCGAAATCGCCTTCTGGGACGATGGCGGTGGCATCGAGATCGCATTCCCGGAGATTGAACATCTTGCCGGAAAATGCCGTTTTTCCGATTGCAGCCATACCCACGAACCCGGCTGCCGGATCTTGCAGGCGGAAGCGGAAGGAGAAATTACACCGGGCCGCCTGGAAAGCTACCGGAAAATGAAACGTGAGTTGGCATACCTGTCCCACCGCCGGCACAAGAGCGCCGACCGCATCGAAAAGGAACGCTGGAAAGAGGTCGCTTTGAAAGTGAAAGCCATGAAAAAAAATCGCAAAAATAGCCAATAAAAAGGTAAATCCAAGGTTTCAAGAACTTATGAATTGTCTCGAACCTGGAGTAGTGGAGCAATGGAGTAATGGAGTGATGGAGTAATGGAGTATTGGTGTATTGAGGTGTCAAGAGAAAACATCCAAACATCAGACATTACTCCAACACTCCGAAATTAAGAAACATTTAACGGCCCAAACGGATTTTCTTACGATGCAATATTTTTTTGTAGGGTGGGCTGTGCCCACCAAATAGTACTGAATCTAATGATCGAAGGTGGGCACAGCCCACCCTACCACTCTAAAACAATCTACGGAAATTAACCAAGGGTGAGGTCCTGCAATACCATACCAATTTCGGTTTTTCATGTATCTATAGGTATTGATGAACATTTCCAGCATTATTTATGCAACAACTGGGTAAAAGAACAGGATATTGATAATGAAAGCAGAAACCATTTTTCGTAATCTCAATGAAAATGACCGCCGAGAGCTTGAGAAAATGATACTGGCCCTCTATCGTGAAGATGACTATGGCGAGCCGATGTCGGGCGAAAAAATCGATAAAACCATTGCCGAATTACGGCAGTTCCCTGAAAAGGGCGCCATTACGCTATTTGAAAATGAGGTTGGTGTTATCGGGTATGCCATCATCATCTATTTCTGGAGCAATGAGCTTGGGGGCAATGTTGCCGAGATAGACGAGTTTTATGTAAAGCCTGAATGGCGCAATAAGGGCATCGGCACCAGGTTTTTGGATCATTGCGCCAATTGTAGAAAGCGCAATATCGTTGGCCTCCAGCTTGAAGTGACTCCTACCAATGAACGCGCATTGGATTATTACATCCGATATGGCTTCAAGGAATCGAAAAACAGACTACTATACAAGTAAATCTTATTATTTCAATATATTATCTCGTGCACCATTCATCGGTGATTGATTTGAACGATTCCTCTCGCACCATCAATTCTGACTAAATCTCCTTCGGAGATCACCTGCCCGGCCGACTTCATACCTGTCACGACCGGCAGGCCGTATTCCCGTGCAACTGTCGCTGTTGTTGAAGTCATACCGCCATATTCGCTGACGATACCACGGACTGTTTGAAGTGCGATGGAAAAGATAGGAGACATTCTGGGACAGATAATAATAGCCTCCGGATTGATACGCCGCAGGTCCGCGGGGGGGGCAACCAAAACGGCATAACCCAATGCTACTCCTGGGGAAGCCGGCTCGCCATTCAGAATTTTTTCTTGAGAATTATCTTTGCCAGGTGATTTAGAACATACTTGCCCTCGCTGTAGTCGATAAGATTAAAATTTCATTAGGGCACGCGCCGACTCCCATTTCCACTACTTCGTTTTTGTGAGTCTTTAACCTTTGAAGCATTTCACGTTTTTCTTCAGATAGTGGGGAGGATTACCATTAACCCATAGAATTTTTTAGTATGGCTATTTTTAAGCTTATATTAATTTCTCGTTAGAATGATAAAATAAAGCAAACTATTATCATAATCAAATAATAACAAAAAGTGTAACTCTAAACGAGCGAAAAACGTTCTTTTAGGAGTTATTATTGATCATTTTTCTGAAGCTGTGAATGTTCCGCACGATTGTCACAATTTTCCAAGTTGGGAATTCGGGCATTCAAAACCCGGAACCATAAGGGAGGGCACAATGCCACCAGCACCATGGCGGCATACTAGGCCGGCAACTGGAAGAAGGAATTATTGCCGCATTTTTGTCCAGCGACTTTCCAACTTCAATGAAGTCGAAATGCTGGCGATCCAAAGCATTGTCGTCAATCTAAAATCACTAATAAAGCCCTGATCCCATATTTTAATGAAGATAATCCTACAAGCTTAAGAGCCGACCATGTCCCGACCTCATTTCAGGCGGCAAGTTATAACAAGACAGGTTCCGAAATTCTCTGCATGAGCATTTACCTGCCCAACAAGATGGAACAATACTACTAGTGCGCAATCGTTGGCAGTCCAGGGCCACGTTTTAGTGGCAAGGAAGGAAATACTAGGGCATTCAATTGCTCACAAATCAACGGTAGCAGATGGTATATCATTGAAAATTTGATCTTGACAATACTACAGATAAAGAGTAGTATCAGTGATAGCAAAATTTCCAACTTGTAAGTCTGTAAAGAACTTTGTTGGAATTAGATTTAAATCAGCATTTCATCATTATCTCGCCTGTTTTAAACCTTTTTCTGATAATACCCTCATAGAACTTGCACTGTATTTAAAGATCTACCCAGAATGGCTTTAATTGCAGTTACCATCCATCGATTCTAGTTGATATACGATGGCAATAAACAGTGAATTGAGTGCCAACAAGCTAATCGCATAATCCGTATTTTGTAGAAATAGAATCACAATAAAATAGGTTTGCTGAATCAGAGAGGGTTCAATGCTTCAACGATATGATGTGGCTAGAAATGATCGTAAGAATCGATTAACCATAAAGGAATTTGCTGTTCTTGAGACAAAATCACATAGACGCAATAATTACCAACCAATTCAAAAGAATTATTCTCTTATTCACGAGGTCTCATTCGACAATGACATAATTCGTGTTGCCATCAAAAAGGGGAAGAAGGATCTAATTGCGGCCCTTCGTTCTGGTGATTTTTTCCCCATCTCTCCCTGTATAGAGCTAATCGCAGAAAAAGTTACTGAATTATTTAGTGACACATTAGAGCCCCATTTTGAAATGTTTTTCGACGATAGAACTCTTCTTTCCACTTATGTTGAAGAATAAGTTTAAAAAATGAACTTAAAGAGATAGATATATAAAATTATAAATAAGGCTTACAGCACCGGATTTAGTGAGATCAAAGAGCTCTGATGGATGATGTTTTTGGACAATACTGTGCCCCTGCTCCAGATCGCAGATATAGTCTATTTTAGAATTCCATTAAAAAAAAATAATAAATTGCTTGCTATTGGCTTAAAGAAGGGTTATATTCACCACAATCAATCAAGTCCCGCCTGTAAACTTTGGGCGGGACGGTTACTTTCTGAAGGACCAAACCATATGTCAGAGTAGCATCCTCCAGTTTGCAACGTTGAAATATTTTAGAAAGGAGAATGTTATTATGACTAATGGAACTGTTAAGTGGTTCAATGACCGCAAAGGATTTGGCTTCATCGAGCAGGAAGACGGACCGGATGTGTTCGTTCATCATTCAGCGATCAACTCGGTCGGATTTAAATCCCTCAGTGAAGGCGATCAAGTTTCCTTTGACATAGAGCAGGGACAAAAAGGTCCAGCTGCTGCAAATGTCAATGTGATTTAGCGCTTGGTTTAAATTATAAGGGCATTCTTCCAATAGCGAGGAGTGCCTTTTTCTTTTCATCATTGTTTATGAATAAATGCCTCTAAGGTAACATTATGGCGAAATCACATTATTCATCAAAAAAGCGGCAAAAAGAACTTGCTAGGAAGCAAAAACAGGAGCAAAAAAGACAGCGAAAAATAGAAAAAAATTCAATAAAGCCGGAAAAGCCTTCAGATAAGTCTCAGGATGAGGTTTAGATTTCAAGGAGTCTGTTCGATGAGATTCTCAATTTTATTTCGGCATTTTCTTATCTCTGCTTCCGCCCATTCGCGTTCGACAATTCTGGAGATACTTTCAGCAATCGCACCAATTAAATTTTTTTCTTCTTCTATGAATAGTTCCGCCCCACGCTCTGGAGTTTTATCAAGATGACAAACCTCCAAAATACCAATCCGTTTATTATGTACATTGATGTTAGATGATAGCTTCAGCCTGGAGTTAATAAAATTATTTGTTGCAAATTCGTAACCATCCAAAATAATACGAGCACAAGTAAATTCAGGGTGCTGACAAGCTGGTGGAATGAAATCAACCATTTCTTGGAGGAGACCGTCCAAGGAAAAGTCATTATTTTCCCGAATTCTCGAAATTTCATAAAGGCAGTTTAACTCCTTGACTCTACCTCTGAGCTTATGGGAAATCCGCTCAAGTTCTTGTTTCTCACAATTCTTGATTTCTTTAATCTCTCTGCCCAGTTCCTCATTAATTTTCAGTAAGCTTATGGTGCGCTTCATGTGGCCGTAATCAACCAATTTTCTTCCTGCAGTAAATTCTTTTTCCTTGCGTACATATTCAAGGGCTTCTTTTTCTAGTTTCTTAATTTTGTGCTCCAGTTCGCTATAGGACGGTTTTGCAGTCATTAGAATATCCCCTGTGGCCATGTATAATAGACAAATGATGGTTTTTCAATTTAACTCAGGCATAAGCCTGCTCTAAATCCCACCATTTTTTGATTTTTTTCATCCCATAGCTTAAGTTGAAGACACCTGATGCTTTTGCGGATGGTAAGCGGTTTAACATCCAGATAAGCCTTGGTATCATTATAGGCTCTTTGTAAATTATAATTAGGAATCCGGGCTCTGAGGTGATGGATATGATGTAATCCGATATTTCCGGTAAACCACTGTATCACTTTTGGCAGTTTATAATATGAGCTACCGTATAGAGAAGCTTTTGTTGGATCCCACCGGTCATGACGCGACCAATATACCCCTTCGAATTGATGCTGGATGTAAAACAGCCATACCCCTATTACACCGGCAAAAAAAATGACCGGAAATTGAATCAAAGCATACGCCTTAAACCCGATGGTGAGACTGGCCGATATTATTATGATTGCAATAGCGACATTTGTGATAATAACACTATTGCTTTGACGCCTTTTTGAATCTTTGTGAGGGTATCGATAAGATACAAGAAATAAATATGCAGGACCTAAGCACAAAAGAACAAAGGGATTTCTGAAAAAGCGATACCAAAATCGTTTTGGTTTTGAGGCAGTGCGAAATTCTTCTGCTGTCAACGTCCAAACATCTCCCTTGCCTCTTCGGTCAAGGTCGCCGAAGGTGTTGTGATGCCATCCATGGGACTTGCGCCATTCCTCGTAGGGCGTGAAAGTTAACACTCCGCAGATGTAACCTAAGACGGTATTCGCTTTTTTGGAAGCAAAAAACGATTGATGAGCACAATCATGGAAAAATATGAAGATTCGAACCAACAGGCCGCCCGCCACAATGGCCAGTCCTAATGTTATCCAATATGAATAACCTGCCATGTGACTAAAATACATCAGAAAACATAAAAGTATATAAGGACTGAATGTGTTTACAAGCTGCCATATCGCCTTCAGTGTATTCGGCTGTTCATATTTTTTTAAAGCCTGCTGCAAATCTGGTTTGACGCTACTAAGCTTTGTTGAAACTAAAAGATCTGTCATATCCTAACTCCTTATGTCTTGAGACTGACACGGTGTAGCTAAATTGCAAGCATCGGAATACCGATAAAAAAAGGACTCAGTTTTCAATCATTAAATTTCCGATATGCGGGGAAATAGAGTGGTATAGGTAGGAGATGAACTTAGTCAGGAATCACTGTTGATTAAAGTGAGAGTCATTTCTATGTCCAGTAGCATAATGATATCTTGTCTATTTGTCAATGGAAAAAGCAGAGTCCGGGGGCATATACAAACTGAATGCACTAATCAGGCTGTCGACCGTGTATGATATAGTTAGCAATGGGATGAATGTCAATGTTCAGATTGAGAGAATAAAGCTATAAGTAACCTGCTTTTCTTAAGTTTAGCCGGAAAAGCGTTATTTTTTCAATGGTCGGGGCTCTCTTAGCCATGCCTTTTTATGGTGGAAAGGAAATATAGTAAATAAATTTACGATATGCGAACATTGAGGGCTTATCCGGAGACAATTTTGTTTGTTTATGTAAATCATCTTAGCCACAGTCGAATGCCGCCTGAAAAATTCCAGGAAATCCGATCAATCAGCACTATGATTGTCAAAGATTTTGAAACTCTATTATTTTTATGTTAACTAAATCGATCAGTACGACCAATCGTTTATAAGGAGTTATTGTTGACATTCGACCATTGGCATATCATTGGCTTTGTTTTTTTTTGCGCCATCGCCTTTTTTCTTATTGTCTGGTTGATTATACAGCGGTCACGACACAACCGGGCGAAAAAGGATTTGCACACCAGTGAAGAGCGATATCTTTTGGCTCTGGCCGGTTCTACTGACGGCCTCTGGGACTGGGACTTGCTTGCGGACAGTGTATTCTACTCGGATCGTTTCAGGGAAATCCTGGGGTATTCGTCTGAGGAATTTCCTGGTACGATAGATTCTTTCCGCAGCCAACTTCATCCCGAGGACGCTGAGGTCATCTGGGCCGCGATCGAACGACATCTGCATGAGCATGCGCCATATAAGGTCGAATACCGCCTGCGAACAAAATCAGGCGAGTACCTATGGTTCCTCGCACGTGGCCAGGCAAGCTGGAATACCGAAGGAAAAGCAATCCGGATGTCCGGTTCTATTCAGGATATTACCGAGCGCAAGCAGGCCGAATTGAACCTTAAAGCAGCCCTTTCCGAAATAAAGGAGTTAAAAGAAAAACTTGAGGCCGAAAGAGCTTATTTGCAAGAAGAAATTAAATTGGAATACAATTATGAAAACATTATCGGGCAAAGTGACGGGCTTAATTACGTACTCTATAAGGTTGAACAAATTGCCGCCAGTGATACCACCGTCATCGTTCTAGGTGAGACTGGAACCGGCAAGGAGTTGGTGGCCCGGGCCATCCATGGTTTGAGCCTACGCAAAGATCGGGCGCTAGTTAAAGTGAACTGTGCTACACTGCCATCCAACCTCATTGAAAGTGAGCTGTTCGGCCACGAGAAAGGCGCTTTCACCAATGCCCATCACAGACAGTTGGGGCGATTTGAAGTTGCGCACGGCGCAAGCCTGTTTCTGGATGAGATCGGGGAACTGCCGTTGGAACTGCAGCCCAAGCTGTTGCGGGTGATCCAGGATGGTGAGTTTGAACGGTTGGGAAGCTCCGGTACAGTTAAAGTTAATGTACGGGTGATCGCCGCCACCAATCGTAACCTGGAAGAGGAAATCCGCAGGGGCCGATTTCGGGAGGATCTTTGGTACAGGCTAAGCGTTTTTCCGATTACGGTGCCGCCCCTGAGAGAACGTTTGGAAGATGTGCCCCTGCTGGTGGAGTTTTTCGTAAATAAAATATCCAGGAGGCTGGGAAAATCCATTGAGAGCATCCCTGCGAACGTCATGAAAACTTTACAGAAGTATCAATGGCCCGGTAATGTCAGGGAGCTGGAAAACGTTCTCGAGCGAGCAGTGATCAACTCTTCAGGGCCCAAACTGCGCCTTGTGGATGATCTGAAGAAACCCCATCAGGATTCAGTATCCCCCAATAAATCCCTTGAAACTGTCGAGCGGGATTATATCATCCGGGTACTTGAACAGACCAACTGGAGAGTGAGTGGCAAAAACGGGGCTGCAGAAATCCTTGGACTCAATCGCAGCACGTTGCGAGCCCGCATACGAAAATTGGGTATCCGTCAACCATAAGCATTTTTTGTATTTTTGTATTGCTGTTTGAGCAATACTCATAATTTCTAATATGAACACCAGATCTTGCACCATCATCTGAAATTAAAGACTTATAGGACAATTTTCCTGCCAAATCGCCTATTGTCAGCGACTTGTCTCAAATAACATCCTGTTGATTCGAATCCCACCACAGCGATCTGAAACCACCACTTCAAGGGTGCCATGCATGGTCATATATGACCATTGGTCAAATATGACCATGTTGTTGCACATATTTAGTCCATCTGTATCAATCTCATTGTTAAATCTATAATATAAAAATCAAACTGTTAGGCTAAGTTTAATGGGACTGAGACAGGCTGGCACGAAGTGTGAAACAATGGCTGAAAATAGCCTGGATATTTTTGTCATCGCTAAGGGGAAAGCTTTCATGATCATTGTCAGAATTACCATGATTGCATTTATGGACAAACGCAGAGAGGTTATGCAAACTCTTCTGTCAATGATTGAGCCAACCGAAAATATGGTGGGTTGTCTGAGCTGCAATGTTTCGAGGGACATCGAAGAAAATAATATTTTCAGTATGATACAGGAGTGGAAAAACCGCAAAGATTTGGACGATCACATCAAGTCAGACAGATTCAGCGTTTTGCTTGGAACAAAGAGCCTTTTATACGAACCGCCGCAAATAGAAATCCACACGGTCTCCCATTCGGAAGGGATGGAGATCGTTAATATCACCAGGAGGAAAAGAAGATAGCAAGGAATTTTTGGAATATCCAGAAAACAAAAGCGGCAGAAATATCACAACCTAATCAAAGGAGGTACAACCATTGAAACAAGAAAATGCAGCAAAAATTAAGTATGGAATTTGGGGTCTTATTTGCGGGGGAATCATTGCAATGATCATTGGCTTTGGGTGGGGTGGCTGGACAACCGCCAGCACGACCAAATCGATTACCGCAGAAGCGGTTTTGGCGAGCAAAGCAGCGATCTGCGTCGCCCAATTTATGAAGGAGCCCCAGCATGCCGAGAAACTCAAGGAATTTGAGAAGGTCAGCAGCTGGGATCGAGACAGCTTCGTTGAAAAGGGTGGCTGGAATAAAATGCCCGGGCAAAATGAGGCTGACTATGGCGTCGCTCAAGCATGTTCCGATGGACTTGAAGAACTGTTAAGCAATAAATGAGTTGACTTTAAAGGTGACTCGTCTGATCAACGACAATTGTTAATTCTCCTCAACGACATTAAGGAGTTTTGGGGACGCTCATAAGACTATAAGTTTCAATTTATGCTGGTACGGATATTTGTTTGCTAATGGGTCGGACCAAGCTGAATGCTTTTTAATTAAGGAGTTATGCTAAAAATAGTCCCCCATTTTGGGCTTAGAGTGGTGTTTTTTATACCGAAAAGGACGGTTTAAGAAAAAAAGGCATCTCCCGAAATAAATAGAGTTAGACTTTCCCCCTTATATTTACCTTTTTGATGGTAAAAGGACGTTCTAAGACCGAAAAACGGCCTTGTTTTTAAGCTCTTGCCTTAATTACCGGCGTTTTGTCTTGGTCCGACCGGCCCGACCCCAGCACCATTCGTATCAGCAACGGAGAAAGCGAATGGCTCACCACGGTAGCCGGAAGGCTAAAACACCGATCCGACAGCATTTATCCCGTGATCGTGGTTTGGGTCCTCTCGGCCGGTACGCTGGCGCGCTTGAATGCCCTGTCCCGCGGAGCCGCCGGCACCCATGGCAAGGAGGATGCGCAGGCACAAAAAGAACAGGTTATCGCAGCCAACCTTGATACAGTGTTTGTGGTTTCCGGACTGGACCGGGATTTTAACCTGGGGCGTATCGAACGCTATTTAACTCTGGTCTACAACTGCGGACTAAATCCCGTCATCATTCTTACCAAAGCCGATCTTCACCAAAATCCGGATCCATTTGTTTGTGAAGTAGAATCTATTGCTATCGGAGTTCCGGTGCATCCGGTTGCGGCTCTGGACTGCAAGGGATTGAATGATCTGGAAGAATATTTGTCTTCAGGCCGGACCAGCACTATGGTTGGATCTTCCGGAGCTGGCAAATCAACCCTGATAAATCGGCTGTACGGCAAAAAGGTCCAGGCGACCGGTTCGATAAGCAGCAAGGTGGGCAAAGGGAAGTACACGACCAGCGCCAGGGAACTGATCATGATGCCCCAGGGAGGAATGGTGATTGACAACCCCGGCATTCGTGAAATCGCCTTCTGGGACGATGGCGGCGGGATCGAGGTCGTCTTTCCGGAGATTGAAAATATTGCCGTAAAATGCCGTTTTTCCGATTGCAGCCATACCCACGAACCCGGTTGCCGGGTCCTTCAGGCGGTAACTGAAGGGGAAATTTCGCAGGGCCGACTGGAAAGCTACCGGAAACTGAAACGTGAGTTGGCATACCTGTCCCACCGCCGGCACAAGAGCGCCGACCGCATCGAAAAGGAACGCTGGAAAGAGGTCGCTTTGAAAGTGAAAGCCATGAAAAAAAATCGCAAAAATAGCCAATAAAAAGGTAAATCCAAGGTTTCAAGAACTTATGAATTGTCTCGAACCTGGAGTAGTGGAGCAATGGAGTAATGGAGTGATGGAGTAATGGAGTATTGGTGTATTGAGGTGTCAAGAGAAAACATCCAAACATCAGACATTACTCCAACACTCCGAAATTAAGAAACATTTAACGGCCCAAACGGATTTCCTTACGATGCCGATATCTCTTATCGTAGGGTGGGCTGTGCCCACCAAATAGCGCTGAATCTAAATGTCGAAGTTGGGCACAGCCCACCCTAGAACTTCTAAAAACCCGAAGCACGAATTTCGAAATCCGAAACAAATATCAAATCCGAATGTTCAAATGTTCAAAACGATCAAGAGCAATCGCTGAATGCCAAATTTATGCAACAACTGGGTAAGGAATAGGATTTTATTAATGAAAGCAGAAACCATGTTCCGTAATTACAACGAAAGTGATCGCAGAGAGCTTAAGAAAATGATTCTGGCTCTCTATAGTGAAGATGACTATGGCGAGTCGATGTCAGGCGAAAAAATCGATAAAACCATAGCCGAATTGCAGCATTTTCCTGAAAAGGGCACCATAACGATCTTTGAAAATGAGCGTGGCGTTACCGGGTATGCCATCACCATATTTTTCTGGAGCAACGAGCTGGGGGGCAACGTGGCCGAGATAGATGAATTTTATGTAAAACCTGAATGGCGCAATAAAGGCATCGGCACCAAGTTTTTAGATTATTCTGCCAATCCTGGAAGGCGCAATGTTATCGGCCTTCAGCTTGAAGTTACGCCAACCAACAAACGAGCACTGGACTACTACATCAAATATGGCTTCCAGGAATCAAAAAACAAACAACTGTATAAGCGCTGCCGCCGTTCGGTAAAATGACCGGTTTCATCGATAAAGAAACATCAGTTTTATGGGTCCCGTGGTCCACAGGCAGGCCTGAATCAGACTAATTGAAGTTTACTGTACTTAACTGTTTCTTATTTTGATAACAACAAGCGTCATATCATCTTCGGGCTCCAATTCTCCCCGGAAAATCTCGACTGTATCCAGAATGCTGCTGACAATGTGATCCGTACCTTTTTCTGCCGTGTTGCGGATTACTTCTTTCAAGCGATTTTTTCCAAATTTTTCGCCGTCGGAATTATGGGTTTCCCAGATACCGTCTGTAAAAAGGACGATAACCTGTCCCGGTCGGATACCATTTAAATGTTCGGTTCGATAATGATGGGAATCATTCACGCCCAAAACGATCCCTTTGCCTATTAATTCAGTGAATTGATCTGTTTCAGGATCATACAGCAGGGCTGGATCATGGCCGGCCCTGACCCACTCCAATCGATCTTCATCTATGCATATGGCCAAGAAAAACATTGAAATAAACTGGCCGGAACTGCTGAAATCTTCACAAAGCTGGCAGTTGACATCTGTGACGATATCGCCGAGGGATCCCGGCATTGATTTTCTGAGTCTCAATGAGGAACGGGCAGATGCCATTAGCAGGGCCGAGGATATCCCATGCCCGGATACATCCGAAATAACGGCGCTGATTGAGTTGCTGTCCGCTTTGTCGGAGTGGAATATATCGAAACCATCACCTCCGGTCTGATCGCAGTAAATACTGGTACCGGTGATATCGATGCTGTCAGAATAAAAATCCTCCTGGGGCAGCAGACTTTGCTGAACCTCCTTTGCCAGGTCCAGCGAATGGCTCATTTTCTCTTTTTCCAACAGTTCTTCGGTCATGGCATTAACCACATCGCCTGTAAATCCTATTTCATCATTGGAATAAATGCTGGCCCGCTCCGTCAGGTTTCCTTTTCTGACGTGAGTTAAAACCCGTATTATTTCCTTGATTGGCTGTTTCAGGTTTTGCAGTACAAGGAACGTAATGAATATTGCAAGTCCCCCAAAAATCAAGCTTTCCATAGCAATTGTCTTTTGAACTTCAGATAGGAGGTCTCTTAAAGAGATATTGCTGGAATCCGATAAATTTATGGCTTTGATAATCGTGACATGAATGAAAAACAAAGGAATAAATGTCCCGGCAAAAAGAAGGGAGAAAAGCCGTGTCGAAATACGTATGGGTTTGGCCCCTTCGACTGTGGACAAACCGCCTTTGGGGAAAAAGTATTTCATCAGATTATGCTGGGATACATGCTCAACCCAGAAAAATGATAAAATGATCGTTACCAGACCACAGGCAATACCAATATAGGGTGCACCGGGTAACTCGGCGATCCAGAACACAATGGATCCAAGTCCCCACAAGATTGCATTCAACGTAACAATGACATATGGCTCATTGAGAAGACGGCGCTGTGCTGTTGACAACATATCCGGGTCAGGCGTTTTATTATCTAAGATCAATTTCAAACATGCGCGGATCGGTTTTTCATACAACAAGATAAGGCAAATACAGGTGGGGATGGAAAAACAAATGTAAAGAAAATCTATTTCTTCCAGTCTGGAGATAACTCGATCATCAATTTCAGTCATATGAAGGCTGAAAATAACGTCTGTGGCAAGGTTGCCGATAAAATTGGCAATCAAATTACCGAACAGAATTTCATTAGCCAAACGATAGTACAGTCTTGTCTGCATTTGTTCTTCAGGCCTTTATGGCTATTTCTTATAGGTACATTGCAATTTTGAGTTAACCTGGAAATATAGCCCAGCCCAAAACCAGAGGCAAGACAATTCGCGGTTTCCAGTAAACCATCCGAGTCCAGAAGGTCCGGCTTTGATTTCACCCCGGAGAGGTGGATTTTACCTTAATCTCCGAGTGGAATAATGGAATGGTGGAACAATGGAATATTGGGAATCGAAAGCGGATGACGGTCTGATTTTATAATCTAATCCTTGAAATCCTTATAAAAATAGATCCAATTCCAACAAACCCAGTATTCCAACATTCCATTATTCCATATCAATGTCCCCCCGAATACTGACCGCTGAACAAACTGCGCTGCCTTTAGTGACACTGGTAATGGACCTACTTGTTATGTTATAAGGTGAGCTTATTTTGATTCTGCATCATAATTTATATAAAAAATCAGCGAACACCACTGCAACCGGGGGTATGAGGAAGGCTCCTCTTTCTTAAGGGCTGTCGCAACGCACCGCCTGCATTCGCTGATTTTTTCACTGAAGATGAAAACATAATCCCGAGCGAATATGATACCACCAGGCAAGATATTTGAAATCGATCTTACACGAAACCGGATCAAAATAGAAGAATACACCGAGGCTATGGCCGGAGAGCATTTGGCCGGTTTCGGATTCAACATCAAGACGCTTTCCCAACGGTTAACCCAGGCATTAGATCCCCTGGACCCCGCGAACATACTGATGATAACCCGGGGATTGCTTACCGGGACGGCGGCTCCCGCTTCTTCGAGAATGCATCTGAGTGCTTTGTCCCCGCTTTCCGGACTAATAGCCAGCTCCAATGTTGGTGGATATTTCGGAACCATGCTTAAAACACTGGGTATCATGAGTCTGATCATCACTGGGAAAGCATCTCATCCCATTTACATCAGAATCGATTCCAAGGGAGTTGACATCAAAGATGCCGATCGGCTTTGGGGAATGGATACGCGGCAAACGCAAACCCGGCTGAGATCCGATCTGGGAGATGATCGGGCCCAAATGCTGTGTATTGGTCCGGCCGGTGAAAATCTGGTTCGATTCGCCGGCGCACTGGCCGGAAAAGACCATGCCGCCGGTCGAACCGGCATCGGAGCTGTTTTAGGTTCCAAGAATATTAAAGCCCTGGTGATTCAAGCTGAAAAAGAGCGGCAAAAAATGAGTGACGCCACGGCAAAAGTTGTAAAGCGCTACATCAAAAATATGAAAGCCAATGTGGGGCGGTTTCGTGACTATGCTACCTATGGCAGCTCCGGCGATGTCCTCGAGACCAACGAGTGGGGATTGTTGGGAACTAAAAATTACCGGCAGGGTCAAGTGCCAGACGCGTTGGAAATCGACGGCCGCGGTCTGCAAAAATTCGTACTCAAAAAAAACGCCTGTCACCGCTGCCCGGTGCACTGCAAGGCTGAAATAGAAATCAGAGACGGAAAATATAAGGGTTTCCGGGGTGGGCGTCCCGAGTATGAGACGGTGATGAAGATGGGGCCCCTTTGCGGTCTTTCCGACCCGCGCGCTTTATTGTACCTGACAAATCTGTGCAACATTTTAGGTCTGGATACCATATCGACCGGAGGTGTAATTGCTTTCGCCATGGATTTGTTTGACCGCGACATCATTACCCGGCATGACACCGGGGGTCTGATATTGCGCTGGGGTGATGCCGAGGTTATCGAAACCCTCATTCGACAGATTGCATCCTGCCAGGGCCTGGGAAAAATTTTGGCCCAGGGGGTTCGCAGGGCCGCCGGGATATTTGGGAAAACAGCCGAAGACTATGCCTACCACGTCAAAGGTGTCGAAATATACGGCGCAGATCCCAGGGGCTTGATGGGAACCGCGCTGTCTTATGCCGTATCGCTGCGAGGTGGCGACTTTACCAGTGTATACCCCATTCCCGAATACAGATACAGCGCCGAAAAAGCAAAGCGGGAGTTTGGAACCGATCAGGTCGTCAATCTAACGGCGACTGAAGGCAAGGGCGCTTTGGTAAAAAAATGCATGATTGTCAGTATGGTGATAGACTCATTGGGTCTGTGCAAAGTTCCCACTTTGGCCATATCGGCGAATTATGATCTTGTGCTCGAGTCTCAACTTATCAAAGCCATAACCGGTCTGGATTTGTCCGCCGATGATTTGTTCCTCATCGGCGAACGGCTGGTGAACTTGGAAAAACTGTTCAACCTGCGTCACGGCTCTGATTTTCACGCTGATAACTTACCTGATTTATTCATCAACCAGCCGCTGACCGAGGGACCCGCCAAAGGGCTCAAGGTCAACCTGGAGCCGATGGTCCAGGATTTTTATCACTGTATGGGTTGGGACGATAAGGGAGTTCCAACTCCCGATACATTGCGAAGGTTAGGCTTATAGGCTTATAGAGAAAGCCGGAATTAAGTCGAAATAAAAGCGTCCAAGCCAAACACCCGGATCGTGCCGGTTGAGACCAGGTATTCGGTATTGGGTATTAGGTATTGGGTATTAGGTATTAGGTATTGGGTATTAGGTATTAGGTATTGGGTATTGGGTATTAGGTATTGGGTATTGGGTGTTGGGTATTGGGTATTAGACAGTTACCAACTCAGTTTTGCGTAAATTGTTCAAAACATTTGTTGGTATCTTTGTAAATCACTAACAAACAAGCATTTATAAAGATTTGAAATGAATTCAACTTTGTCACGACGGTAATTACGTTTGAGACATTAGAATTTTGGAATTTCGGATTTGTTTCGTATTTCGATTTTCGAATTTCGTATTTCCGGTTTATCCGGGTTAGGTATTAGGTATTCGGCCTTCGGCGTTCGGCTTTCGGCACACGGGGAAACAGAAGGAGGGAAGATGAGAAGGTCAGAAGATTGGCAGTACAATTTTCATCTTTGCGTATTTTGCGACTTTGCGGTGAAATCAAATTATTTTTAGAACATCTCTCAATGATACGTCACTTTATTTGTGTATCTAATAAAATCGTAGATCATGATGCCAGTCGGGGTAGGCTGCTGCTAAATATCAGCCAGAACCTGACGAATGTCATCAATGCCATCGAGGTTCTCCACCCGCTCAATAAGTATGGCCTGGGATTCAGGAGCCATCCGGTCACCGGTCAGGTCCAACACCTTGTCCCTGCGAGCCTGAGAATCCATTGGACTTTCCGGCGAACCGGAGGCCAGATCGCAATATTGCACGAGTTTATCACCTCCCGTTAAGGTCACTTCAACCCGGGCCGGGATCCGGTTGGATAATCTGCCAAGCTTCAAATAAAGGCGCTGATATTCATCCTCCATCGATACACGTACCCGGGAAGCTGAATCGAGGATCTCCGGATTGCCCCAATTTTCCCGGCGATACCAGGCCGAATGCGGGATGCCGTGGAGTTTAAGCGCCATGGTACAGGGAATGCTGAACTCCACATCGACGAAAGTACGCGGATCCTTGCGCCCAAAGTAATCTGCCAGGGGCTGCGTGGAGAACACTTCAATCCCCACGATTTCCGAGGGCTTGAAGTGATTTACGACAGCGAGCTCCCCCAAGGCGTCCAGGGTGGTGTGAATCCATCGGCAGCACGGGTAGGGCTTCAGGGAAACATTCATAATTTCATAGTTGGAAAATTCCGTCAATTGGTCGAAATCGCATCGGTCCGAGCCGGCCATAACCCAATAGCCCTGATTCCCGTCCAGAATTGATTCGCTGCCCTCATAGCCCGCTTGCGCCAGCAAAGCAGCGCGCAAGCCGGCTTCGGCCGGCCAGGCCACATTGTCCTTGATGTAGGCAATGGATTTATCAGCCCAGCCGAATTTGCCCGCATGGGCGACGGGCGCCGTGGCACCGGCCACGCCGAAAGCGTTGAGTGTGGCCTTCAAATCCAGCTCCAGTAGTTTGGCACAGGCGGCCATGGAGCCGAAGGTCTGGGCCGTGCCGATTCCGTGAATTTGACGGTAGCGTTCCCAACTGGGCTCAATTGCTCTCGCAACCCGGGTGCCGATTTCATAACCGGCAGTGCACGCCAGAATGATGGATTGCCCGGTGCTGCCCAATTTTTCACCCAGCGCCAGGGCCGCGGATATGATGCTGGCCCCCGGATGCCCGCTTTGGCCGGTGTCGTCATAATCCTGGGCGTTTATGGCGGAGGCGTTGGTATAGGCTGCCAAACCGCACGGCCCCCGATAATCGGTACCGAGTATTTTGGCATGCGGGTGCCCTCCCATCTGGCGCATCAGCTCCAGGGCCGCTTGCCCGATGGGGGTTTGGATGCCGCCCACTCCGCAGGCGATGGCATCGAGAATCAGCTCCTTGCACTTCGCGATCACCGGGGTTGGCAGCTCAGCATAAGTCAGCTCGACGACCTTCTGAGCCATGGTCATGGTGGCACTCATTATTACTTCCTTTCTATCTCCCAGTGAATTGACTTGCGGTTGCTGGCACCTGAAACCTCTTATGAAACTTCAGGGAATGACTAATGAAAAATGAATAATGACGAATGGTGGAATCGCTTCGCTCAATCAATTTAAAAAGGCAGAATACCTGAAATCCAAAATCCGCATTCCAAAATCTAAAATTTGCTTTTTGAAGTTTCTTTTCCGATTAGGCCGGCCGTCTTTTACCGGCGGCTGGCCTGACACCTGAACACGGCTGCTAAACGCAATCATTCTGATGCCTTCCAGGGTAGACCAAAACCGGACGCTCTCGTCTCTTATCCTCTACATGCCCGGGCGGCGGCTGTCAATTTCTATTTAAAACCATTGACAGCCACAAATGGACATGGCAGAAAGTAAGACAACCTTTCGATCAATGACAATGCTGGCCGGACTAATCAGATAACCTCAAGTTAGAGACATCACCACAATTGGAAGGTTGGAATAATGGAACATTGGAAAAATTGGTTTTGGGATGCTGGCGTGTTGGATTAATGACCTTAGCGTTTTGACCCTAAAACGAAAAACAGACAATATCCTTTCAAAATCCACCGTTCCATAATTCCACGATTCCATTATTCCAATACTCAGGTAAAATCTCAGACTTCAAAAGAAATCCTATATTTTGATTAAGTTGTAGAAAAATCCGAGAAGTTCATCTTACCAATAGGCGGAAAGGAGCAACCCATGGATCATACCGAACACGAACAAGCCCTGTCCAAAATGCAGGAGCTTTATGCCAAGTTATACTTTCACATGGCCGCGGAGTATTGCCGCACTTTCGGGCCGGATGGAGAAACCGCCTTGCGCCAGGCCATTCGTGATTTTGGGACAGACCGCGGCCGGACCAACCGGGCCGAGCACGAGAAACATGGCTACCCGATCCATTTAAAGACGCTTTTCTCCATCGGCGGCTTTCCGGGCAAAGCCGGTTTCAAACGCAATTTGATCGATCTGAAACCGGAGCAGCGGATCTCCGAGACGCTGCAATGCCCACTGTGCGATGTCTGGCGCAAAGTTGATGGTCTGAACGAGGGATTGGCCTACTGTGAAGAGATCCACAGCGCAATGTGGTCGGCCTACGATCCGGGTATCGAAACCATCCAACCGAAGATCATGACCCGGGGGGATGACCTTTGCCGCTTTGATGTCTTCATGCCGGCGGCCAAGGGTCTGCCGGAGGCCGACGAATATCCCCAGGTCGATTTTGAAGTCCACCTCCAGAATCTGATGGACCTCCAGGCCAAGCTTTATTACTATCTCGCCCGCGGATTAATTCAATTCGGCGTGGAGGGCGAAGCAGCCGTCAGACGGTCCATCCGCCGCTTTGGACGCGAGCGCGGACTCGAGCTTCGCAAGCAGCATTTGGCTCAAGGTCTGGAAATCAACATGCACAACCTTTTCACCCACTATGATTTGCCCGGCGATGCCAGGTTCAGTCGGAACAAGATTGAACTGACCGAACAGACCCGTTTGAGCGAAACCCTGGAGTGCACATTTTTCAACGTATGGCAGGACTATCCTGATGGGAACTCGATCGGCAGAATCTACTGCGAGGAGGTTCACCATGAGATCTTCGGCGCATATGATGAAGCGGTCCAAACCAATTTGAGTCAAACGCTAACCCAGGGTGACGATCGATGCCGCTTCTCGATTTATTTTCGCCCTGCCAACAAAATACCACAACCTGACTGGGCGGTCGCGTACGAAAAAAAGATGAAGTGAACGAACTGGGGCAGAGCCTGGGCTGGCGAAAATCACGCTTTCTTTCGCAATTTACTATTGATAATTGATCCCACTTTTATTCCTCATAGATTTGGGATTTTAGATTTTAGATTTTGGATTTAAGGTATTCTGCCTGTCGTGAGCTTTTTTGTCGAACGGTCATTTTAATAAAAAGAGATAGAGCGCAGCGATACAACAAATCCCCAATCCGTAATCCAAAATCCAAAATTCGCTCTTAATAGTCGGTTTAACTGAGTAAAAACTGGATGAAAGTATAAGCCACATTGTGAGTGATTTCCATCACCTCAAGTAGAGCTCATCGGGGGGTTAACTTCTAAACCGTTAAGGGAGGATCAAACATGGAAAAGAAAACAGCAAAGTCGGCTAAGGACAATCCAATGGCAGTCTCAAGAAGGCAAGTTTTAAAGACCATGGCGCTGGCGGGCGGCACCCTCGCTTTAGGCGGCGTGCCCGGCCTATCGTTGGCTTCGGCGGCCAAGCACGGCGGGATACTGCGCCTGGGCGTGGTCCGCGGATTGCGCACCATCAACCCGATCATGCACATCAGCGGCCCGGATTGGATTGCCACCAAATGGATGTACAACAACCTGACCAAACTGAATCATCGGCGTGAGGTAATGCCGGATCTGGCCGAGTCCTGGGAAGCCGCAGACAACGCCAAGGTCTGGACATTCAAACTGCGCAAGGGGGTCAAGTTCCATATCGGGCGTGAGCTGGTGGCCGAAGATGTCGTCGCCACTATGCGCAAGGCGATCGATCCCGAGACCGCCGCCCCTTACGTCAAAGAGCTGGGTCCCATCGCTGAAATCGAAGCAGTGGACAGATACACGGTCAAATTCACTATGTCCATGCCTTTCGCCGATCTGCCGGTCACCATGACCGTTCCGCCCGCCCGCATCGTGGCCCGCGAAGGGCTTGAGGATTTTGATGCCCTTGGAACCAAGGAATTCGGCTCCGGGCCATTTAAGCTCAAAGAATTCGTCCCCGGGGACAACCTGGTCGTGGAGCGGTTTGACGATTATTTTAAAAAAGGCCGGCCATACCTTGACGGGGCCATCGAGAAAGTGTTTCCGGAATCCTCGACCGAGGTCCTGGCCTTGACCAAAGGCGAGATCGATGTCATGTGGGAAGTTCCGGCCGAAGTCTATTCCAAAGTCGCCACCTCCAAAGGCGTGGATGGTTTGACCGTCGCCGGGGGAACCATCTCCAATGTCATCATGCCCAGCGATTCAGCCCCGTTCAATGACAACCGGGTCCGGGAAGCGCTGAAATACACGGTTGACCGAGACCTCATGATGGCCGCTATTTTGAGCAACCGCGGTGAAGTCGTGCCGGATCACCCCATCTCTTCCGCCTATCGCTTTTTCTCGTCACTACCCTCCCGGAAAAGGGACATCGAAAAAGCCAAGAGCCTGCTCAAGCAAGCCGGCTACGGATCCGGCTTGCAGTTCAAGCTGTTTGCCGCCAGTTCTCCTTCCATCCGGGAAAAAATTGCCATCATCCTCAAAGAGATGGCACGGCCGGCCGGCATCGACATCCAGGTGGAAGTGGTCGGCTACGACCGCTACCTGTCTCAGATCTGGAACAAGGGCGTCCCGTATATCGGCTTTTACGGCACCAGACCCACGGCCGATGCCATCCTGATGAAGCTTTACACCAAGGAATTCGGCATCGATGAGGGCCGCTGGGCTGCCACCCATCAAGCCCATGTCGACCTCCTGGTCAAAGCCCGCGAGGTGGTTGATTTCGAAAAGCGAAAACAACTGTATGCCCAATTCCTGACGGCCTCAAGGGATGCGGGTCCGTTTATCATACCGTTCGCCCGCAGCGAATTGAGCGCCAAACGGGACTACGTCAAGGATTATCTGATCAACCCGAGTGTATTTGAAGTCGATCTCGAAGATGTCTGGCTCACCGACGCCGCGCCCAAGAAAAAGGCATAGCGCCGGTTTGGCGATTTCAGAGAAGGCCAATATTAAGTAGACATAGAAGTGCCCGAGCTAAGCACCATTATTGTGCAAATTTAGCAGCGGCCTTCGGCGTTAGGGGCACACCATATTCTTCTAATGGATATGTCATACTGTTGCAGCGGGAGTGATGGTAAATTTTCGGTTCTAATTTCGACCTCTTGTGAATCTACTCGAAATGACGAATGTCGATTGACGAATGGTGGAGTCGCTTCAGCCTTCGCCTTCGGCTACGACTCGACACGTCGCTCAGTCGTTTTAAAATAGACAGAATACATTATTCGATGTTCGATGTTGGACGTTCGATGTTCGACGTTCATTAGTTTCTTGTCTTTGATCAGACCGGCCGTTTTTGGGCAGAGTCAGCGCTCTTATGAGACTACAGCAAATTCAAAGTTATTCAGATATAAGTTAATGGTTTGTGGGAGTGGCCTCGATTCGGCTGAGCTCGTCGCAGGCCGGCCACGATTACCCTCTTGGGTAATCGCGGTTGGAAACCGCTCCCACGATTCATGTACGCACGATTTACGGACGAAGTTTCTTTTATTGATCAGACCGGCTGTCCTTTAGCCGGCCTGCGACGAGCTCAGCCGAATCGAGGCCTCCGCTCGTGTGAAACTTCAATGAATGACGAATGACGAATGTCGATTGACGAATGGTGAAATCGCTTCAGCCTTCGCCTTCGGCTACGACTCGACACGTCGCTCAGTCGTTTTACAATAGATAGAATGCATTATTCGACGTTCGATGTTGGACGTTCGATGTTTGACGTTCATTAGTTTCTTGTCTTTGATCAGACTGGACGCTCGCGGCCAGCGGCTTCGCTTGTGTCTAAGGAATAATGCTTGTCTCAGTAACTTTATTAATCCGGGAAAGCTATGCTAGGATACATCTTCAACCGGCTGAGCTACATCATCATTGTCCTGGTTCTGCTATCGGCCATCATTTTCTCCGTGACGCACCTGTTGCCGGGCAGCGCCGCCAATTTGATTCTGGGCGAGTATGCCACTGAGGAAAAAATCCGGAATCTTGAAGAGCAGCTTGGCCTCGACAAGCCGTTCTATCTTCAATACTGGAACTGGTTGAAACATATTCCCAGTGGTGATTGGGGCCAGTCCATGATCATGAAGAAACCGGTCACCGAGATTATAACGCTGCGATTGAAAAATTCAGCCTATCTGGCCGCCATCGCCATGATTTTGGTCATATTCATCGGGATTCCGCTGGGTGCCGTTGCGGCCATACGGCACAAGACCAAGCTGGATCTGGCTATTGTGGCCGGCTCCTACGTGGGCATCTCCGTGCCTGAATTTGTAAGCGGAACCCTGCTGCTGGTCCTGCTGGCCGGACCGGCGGTAGGGATCTTCCCAACCGGCGGGTATCAGGAATTTTCGGCCGGCGTGACCGGATGGTTCAGCCACCTTCTACTGCCCGCCATGACGCTGACCTTGATTTTGTTGGCTCACGTGGTCAGACAGACCCGTTCGGGAATGATCAGCGTGTTGAAATCCAACTACGTGCGCTCGGCCCGGTTAAAGGGCGCTTCCGAGTGGCGCGTGATCCTGAAGCACGCCCTGCGGAATGGATTGCTGCCGACCATCACCGTACTGGCCATGGATGTGGGCTATCTCATGGGCAGCATCGTTATCGTGGAGGAGGTCTTTGCGTATCCCGGCATGGGCCGATTAATCATCTACTCGGTCCAGAACCGGGATATCCCGGTCCTGCAGATGACGGTCCTGACCGTCGGTATCGTCTACACCGTATCGAACTTCATCGCAGACCTGCTTTACGCTTATTTGGATCCCAGGATACGCTACCGATGAATATGCAAAAGACCAGAGACTACTTGACAGCTACCGGGCGGGTGCTGACGGTCAGCCCGACGATGCTGCTCGGTTCCATCATCGTGGGGGCAACGATTCTGATCACCGCGATTTCAATCTACGTGACCCCGTACAATGTCACCGAGATGCACTTTATGGACCGATTGCGGGAGCCGACAACCAGTTTCATTTTCGGCACGGACCAGTACGGACGTGATATTTTCAGTCGCGTCCTGGTCGGCGGGCGCACGTCACTAACGCTGGGCCTGGGGGCCGTCCTGCTGCAGTTGCTTCTGGGTATACCCATCGGTCTGGTGACCGGGTACTTTGGCGGCAAAACCGACGAAGTCCTGATGCGGTTGATGGATACGCTGATTTCCATCCCGTCGCTGCTGATGGCCTTGCTGATACTGAGCGCCTTGGGCGGAAGCATGTTCAATGCCATGCTGGCAATCGGGATTGTCGGCGCCCCGCGAATCGCGCGCGTGGTGCGCAGCTCCACCCTGTCCGTGAAAACCGAGGAGTTTGTATTGGCCGCCAAGGCCCGGGGTGAGTCGCGCATCTTCATCATGTTCGGAGAAATCCTGCCCAACGTCCTGTCTCCCATTATTATCGAGGCCACCATCGGCGTTGGCTTCGCCATCATGATCGGAGCCAGTTTAAGCTACCTGGGTTTGGGCGTTCAACCGCCCCAGGCGGATTGGGGATTGATGATCCGTCAGGCCCGGGAATACCTGTTTACCTCCCCTTATCCCATGCTGTTCCCGGGGCTGGCCCTCGCGGTGACGATCATCGGCTTCAATCTCCTGGGCGACGGGCTGCGTGATTTCATCGGCGAAAAAGCGGAGTAGACAATGTCCGATCCGATCCTCGAAGTCCAAAACCTGTCCATCAGTTTCAGCACCAAAGACAGTACGATCGGTGCCGTCAGAGACGTGAGCTTCAAGATTGCGGCCGGGCAGACCTTCGGTTTGGCGGGCGAATCCGGCTCGGGCAAGAGCAGCATCGCTTACGCCATCATGCGCTACCTTCCGTCCAACGGTCGCATCGTGGCCGGCCGAATTCTGTTCAAGGGTGAAGATTTGCTGGTTAAATCCCCCCAGGAATTGCGAATCCTGTGGGGTGACGAGATCGCCATGGTCTACCAGGATCCGAGAACTTCGCTCAACCCGTGCATCAAGGTCGGCGATCAGGTCGCGGAAGTGCTTCAGATCCATCGCGGTTTAAGTGAACGCCAGGCCTGGCAGAAAGCCCTGGATATTGTTGAACTGGTAAACATTCCCGATCCTCAGTTCAATGCCGCCAAATACCCGCATCAGCTAAGCGGCGGCATGCAGCAGCGCATTGTCATCGCCATGGCACTCGCCTGCGATCCGGAGCTTTTGATCATGGATGAGCCCACCACCGGTCTGGATGTGACGACCCAGGCCAAGATCATCGATCTGGTCGAAGAACTCCAGGAGAAAGTCCGGGCCTCGATTCTTTACATCACCCACGATTTGAGTGTTATCGCCCAGGTAAGTGATCAGGTGGGCATCATTTATGCCGGTGAACTGGTTGAGAGCGGTCCGGCGGTCGACATGTTTCAGCAACCGGTGCATCCTTACACCATCGGACTGCTGGAGGCCATCCCGGACGTTGATTTGCAAAAACCGTTTAAACCGATCGAGGGTCAACTCCCGGACCGAACGCGGGACATCCCGGCCTGCGTGTTTGCGCCGCGCTGCGAGTTCAGAAAAGAAATGTGCGAACAGGAAAAGCCCGATTCCTATCCTCTCCGAAACGGTCACTTCGCCAAGTGCTTCCGGTGGGAAGAAACGGTCGAGTTGTTGTCAAACCTGGACGCAGTTCATGAAAGAACTCACCGGCGGCAGGAGGGTCAAGCACTGCTGCTGGTGGATCAGGTTAAAAAATACTATGGCCGCAGCTCGCTGACGGCAAAGCTCGTCGGCCGCCAGCCGATGCAGGTCAAGGCGGTCGACGATGTCTCCTTTGATGTCCGGACCGATGAGGTCTTCGCCCTGGTCGGCGAAAGCGGCTGCGGCAAAACCACATTGGCACGCTGTCTGATTAAACTTCTCGACCTGACGGAAGGCCGCATCGACTATTACCTCGGAAAAGGCGGACCTGATACACCCACATCTGAAAAAAGTCTGCGGCAAAGCGTTCAGATGATTTTCCAGCACCCGGATTCCTCGATGAATCCCCTCAAAACCATCGGCGCCATTCTCAGCCGTCCTTTGAAGCTCTATGGGCTGCCAAAGGCTGACCGCAAGCAGAGGATTCAAGAACTTCTGGAGGCAGTCCGGTTGAATACGGATTACATTTCCCGCTATCCCAAAGAGCTGAGCGGCGGCGAAAAGCAACGGGTCGCCATTGCCCGGGCCTTTGCAGCCACGCCAGATTTTGTTTTGCTGGATGAGCCGGTCTCCGCGCTGGATGTGTCCATTCAAGCCGCCATCATCAATCTGCTGTTGGAATTGCGGGATCAATCTCGGATCTCGTTTTTATTTATCTCACATGACTTGAGTCTGGTGCGGCATGTGGCCGACCGGGTTGGGGTCATGTACCTTGGCAAATTATGTGAAATCGGCGACATCGAAAGCATCTTTGCCCCCCCGTATCACCCCTACACCAAGGCCCTGCTTTCAGCCATACCCAGTCCCGATCCTGACAAGCCGAAGCGCTTGATCAGACTGGAAGGAACGATTCCCAGCGCCAAAAATCCTCCCTCCGGCTGCCGCTTTCACACGCGCTGCCCGAGCAAGATCGGTGCGATTTGCGAACAAACTGAACCGGAATTGCTCACGGTCGCGGGAAATCACATGATTGCCTGCCATATCCCGCATGAAATCCTCGCCAAGGAAGATAGAATTGTATAAATCTGACGATAAACCATCAGTTCTAATGGTATACCCGAAAAAAGCTTCGACCGATCCGGCGAGGATTAAGTAAAACTTGTAGAAATTCGAAACCCGAAATTCGAAATCCGAAACAAATATCAAATCCGAAAATTCAAATGTTCAAAACGATCAAAATCCCAATTTCGAAGGCCGGCCATGACGAAAAACCGAGAGGATCTGATTCAGGCGATTGATGAACGGGCCTGTCTGGATTTTCTGGCCCAAATGGTTCGTTTCAAAAGCTACTGCAACACACCGGGAGAGACGGAATTGTCGCGCTTTATGGCCGACCAGATGGATGCCATCGGCCTGAGCGTGGAACTGCAGCACGTCGAAGCAGCGCGTTATAATGCTATCGGTCGCCTGAAAGGGAGCGGTGGGGGCAAAAGCCTGTTGTTCAACGGCCACACGGATACCAATCCAACGACGGAAGGCTGGACCGTCGATCCCTGGGGCGGGATTGTCGACCAGCATTTCATCTACGGCATCGGCGTATCCAACATGAAAGCCGGCGATGCGGCTTATTACTGTGCGGTAAAGACCCTCACCGACAATGCTGTCAAACTCAAAGGCGATGTTATTCTGACCTATGTCGTCGGCGAATTGCAGGGGGGCGTCGGCTCGGTCAAAGCGATCGAAGAAGGCCTGCGCGCCGACTATTTCATCAATGCGGAGCCGACCGATCTGCAGGCGTTGACCTTGCATGCCGGCGCGTTCAATTTTGTCATCGAACTCACCGGTATCACCCGGCATGTTTCCAAGCGCGAGGAAGCGGTTGATGCGATCGCCGCCGCCTGTGCGCTGGTCCCTCGAATCAATTCGATTACTTTCAGCGGGGCCGCATCCGATGAACATCGTTCGGTCAACCGCGCCAATGTGGGGGTCGTCAGAGGGTCGCTGTCACCGGAATTCCACGACTGGCGCCCGCCGCAAATCGCCGATTTTGCCCGTCTGGTGGGCACCGCGCGCTACGCGCCGAGTCAAACCGAAGCATCGGTCATGGCTGATCTTCAGAATTTGCTTGCCCGATTGGAAGCCGAGTTTCCGGGTCTGAAGACCGAAGTATTTAAAGAAGAGGACATCAAAAACCGTCCGACCATGCTGCCGTTCGAGGTCTCCCACGATTCCCGCATCGTGCGGTCCGTCAATGAGGCCTATCAAACGGTGCGCGGGCAGCCTCAACCGACCGGTCCCATCAAGCCACCGTGCTTCTTTGGCACCGATGCCGCCCATTTTCTCCATAAAGCCGGTATGGAAGGCATTGTCTGCGGTCCCGGCGGCCGCTACAACACCATGCCCGACGAACGGGTCGATATTGCGGACTATCTGGATATGATCCGGATTTACATCCTGGCGATTCTGAATATCTGCGAGCCGGCCGACTCGCAGTAAGTCACTTTCATTGTTCTCTTTTCTAATGAAAAGGAGGTAAATTGACATGACCCATGCAATGATTGTCGCGCCCCAGCCGGAAGCAGTGGAAGAAGGTGCGCTTATTTTAAAAAACGGTGGCAACGCTGTCGACGCGGCCATTGGTTGCGCACTGGTCCAAACTGTGGTTGATCCACAGATGTGCGGCCTTGCAGGGTTCGGAACCATGCAGCTGTACCTGCCTTCCTTAAACCACCATGGTTTTATCGATTTCCACACCAAAGCACCGGCTAGCGTAAGCGAGAACATGTGGCAGGATTTGATCGAAGGTGAGGCCCGCGATGGGTTCGGCTTTTTTCTAAAAGGAAGGGTCAACGAGATCGGCTATCAGTCGATCATGATTCTGGAAATGCTGCATATACTCGACCACTTTGACCTCGCGGCAATGGTTCACAACGGCCCGGAGTACATCCGAACCGTGGCCGAGGCCATGAAATACGCGACTATCGATAAAGACACTAAGGTGGGAGATCCCGCATTTGTTGACGTGCCCATAGATGAGCTGTTGAGCAAGGACTATGTGGTCGGCTTGGCTCAGTGCATCCGGCGCGGGGAGCAAGCCAATGTAGTGCGGTTGGGGTCCGGCGAACCGTCCAAAGATACAACGCATATCTGCGTAATCGATGCGGATGGAAATGCCGTAACCATGACGCATTCGCTGGGAATGCCGTCAGGAGTTATCACCGAGGGGCTGGGATTTATGTACAATGGGTGCATGTCTGTTTTTGATCCGCGCCCGGGTCGGGTTGGCTCGCTTTCACCGGGAAAAAGCCGATTTACCGCTATGGCGCCAACCATCGTGTTTAAGGGAGAAGAACCCTACATCGTCATCGGGGCACCCGGCGGCACGTATATTACTATGGGGATACTCCAAGGAATTCTCAATGTCATCGATTTCGGTATGAACATGTTGGAAGCGGTTGCAGCACCCCGCTTCACCGCCAACAGCAATACGATAGATGTCAGCAACCGGATTCCGCGTTATGTCACCCATGACCTGGAACAGATGGGCTATCCGGTTGCCCGCAACTATCACAGCTATCCGTTTGCCGGTGTTCACGGGATACGGATCCGGGATGGAATACCGGATGGCGGCGCAGACCCAGGTCGCGACGGAATGGCATTGGCTGTTTGAGGATCTGAAATGAAAAAAATCGGGGGTCAAGTCTGCGTTTAACTTTTGACATTTTTTAACAAGAGTCAAACGTAGACTTGATCCCCTATCTAATTGGTTTTCCGGCAAGATTTCACCGGCTGCTAAAAGATTCCTAAATACTTCAATGCCCTTCTATTTTAAGCATATTATCAGTAAGTTATTGCCCTAACATTATTTAGCCCTAACTTACCTAAATAAAGAATCATTCCCTCCTAAAGTTTTTCCAATTGTTGCCGATCTCATATTCGCTCTGGTCTTTCTTAATCTGAAGCGATTTAATTACGTGCCAGACAGTTGCAACTTGCTTCGGCAAGTTTGACCAACACAAGAGCTGACGGAAAGACAAATTTAGTTATAGGGAGGTAAAAAAAATGCTTTTTAGAACATTTCGTTTCACAAAATTGGTTTTCTCACTCATTGGTTTAATTTTATTTTTGGGTTGCGGCAATGAGCCCGGAAAAATTAGCGAAGTCAAAGAAACTCCGGCGCAAAAAAAGAAGAATAGGACTCTGATTGTCTATAACTGGGAAGAGTACATCGGCTCAAAGACGCTTGAGAATTTCGAAAATGAAACTGGAATTCATGTAAAGGAAATCATTTTTATGGATGAGGAGGAGATGCTGGGTGCCGCCCAGTCTAATCCCGGCGCTTATGACTTGGTGGTTGCCAGTGATGATGTGGTCCGAGAACTACTCCAGGTCAAGCTGCTTGCCCGATTGGACCTCTCGAAGATTCCGAATATTAAACACATTGACGCCAACTACCTGTACAGAGTTTTTGATCCTGAACAACAATATACAATCCCCTATCTTCATGGAACAACCGGTATGGTTGTGAATAAAAAATACATTAAAGAAGGCGCTGACAGTTGGAAGGTGCTTTTTGACAAAAAGTACAAAGGAAAATTGGCGATGCTGAACAACCCTTGGGAAGTTTTAGCAGTTGCCTCCAAATTTCGCGGTAACAGTGTTAATATTAATACTGAGGAAGATTTGAATAGCGCAATGGAAATGGCTCTGGAGCAAAAATCTCTTCTTCAGGGTTATTTAGATGTCATCGCAGTGAAACAGCTGTTGATTGAGGAAAAACTGTGGGCAGCTCAAATGTACAGCGGTGAAGGACTGGCCGCCGTGGACGAAAATGAGAACCTCGAGTATGTCATTCCAAAAGAAGGGGCGGCCTTATGGGTGGATAATTTCGTGTTACTGCGTGATGCCCAAAACAAGGAGGAGGCCCATATATTTCTGAACTACATTCTGCGTCCGGAAGTCAATGCATCAATCGCCTCAGAACTCTGGTATGCCACACCTAATAAAGCGGCCATACCGCTCATGGACGAGGAGGTGACGAAATCTCCGTCTGTCTTTCCGGCTCAGGAAGTTGTTTCTCGTTGTGAATTTTTTAACGATGGCGGCGATATGGCCCCCAAAATAAGCCTTGCCTGGAGTGAGCATATAGCTAAGAACTAGTACAGCAGTTGAGGTTCAAGAAATCTGCCGAATGCGCTTGCTAGCAAAAATAATGCTGTTTATGCTGATGGTGGGCTTTATCCCCCTCATGCTGATGAGTGTTAGTTCCTTTACCGCAGTTGAAGGTTCCATAAGGAATGCGGCGCACAACACTTTGCTCAGCTTGGCGAATGAGATCGGCAAAGAGGTCACGCGCACGGTTAATGAAGGCTTTTTAAACATCCTGCTGCTAGCTGAAAATCCGGTGATGAGATCGGCTATAACCAGTCGGCAAGAAAAAAAAACAGAGCTGATCAAAATTCATAAATATCATCGGATTTTTAGAGACATCTCTTTGCTCGATCATAGCGGTGAGATCATTACATCGGTACTTCATTCTTTCCGGGGCGAATGGAAATCGACCACCTGGTTTCAATCCGCATTGGCCGGTGAAAGCACCATTTCAAATGTGCACGGCGTACTTTACCCGTTTGATATTGTCATGACAGTAGCCACCGTAGTTAAGGATAAAAACGATAACCTAACGGGGGTGTTGGTCGGGCAACTTGATATGGAGCGTGTTTGGCAGATAACGCGAAACGTATCACTGGGCAATGGCTGCGAAGTGCTAATAGTGGATGCTCACGGCATCGTAGTTGCGGCACCCGATTCAGATAGATTGCTTGAACCAATCGACAATGCCATCATTCGAGCTGCAGCCATAAAAAAGCAAACCGGTGTTACAACCTTCAAAGAAAATGCCGCCGATAAAGTGGCGGTTTATGTCCCTTTTCAAAGATTGCCCGATAACAAGCATTTGAACTGGTGTGCGGTAGTTATACAACCCAAAAAGGATTTGTATTCTCCCGTTTTCCATGCCCGTAAATCGCTTTTGATCGCTTCAAGCATTAGTTTTTTTGCCATAATACTCTTAAGTTTTTTACTCAGTGGGAAAATAAGTTCAAGAGTCCGTAAATTGGTTGGCGCTACACAATCGCTTGGCAAAGGTGATTTTTCAAAAAAACTCGGCGACTTCGGCAAAGATGAAATCGGTGAATTAGCAGCTACTTTTAATTGGGCCAGTCAGCGACTCGCCGATGTTTATGAAAGGAACCAACAGGCTAAAGCGGCACTTAAAAAAGCACATGATGAATTGGAAATACGGGTGCAGGCACGCACAGCGCAGTTGTCGGAATCCAACAAAAAGTTAAAAAAGGAGATAAAGGAAAGAAAACAAGCTGAAGCTCAATCCCTGCGAGCCAAAGAGGAAGCTGAGATTGCCAACCAGGCAAAGAGCGAGTTTTTAGCCAACATGAGCCATGAACTTCGCACGCCGATGAACCATATTATCGGTTTTACCGAGTTAATTTTGGACAAAAGCTTTGGCGATTTGAACGACATCCAAACAGAGTACCTCACTGATGTTCATACAAGCAGTAACCATCTGCTTTCACTGATAAACGATATTCTGGACCTTTCAAAGGTGGAAGCCGGAAAGATAGACTTGAGTCCTTCATGTGTCGATATTAAAGCGCTTTTGGAAACCAGTCTGATAATGATCAAAGAAAAAGCCATGAAACAGAAGATTAAACTATCAACTAACATAAACAGCATTCCTGCTACCATCACCGCCGATGAGCGCAGGATTAAGCAGATTATGTACAATCTTCTATCCAATGCAGTGAAATTCACACCGGATGGAGGCAGTGTCTCTGTCAGTGCTCACACTTGTGGACTTGATAAAGCAAAGTCGGCAGGTGCTGACAATGATCAATCCCTTGGCATCAAAATCAGCATATCGGATAGCGGTATCGGTCTAAATCCAGAAGATTTAGATCGTATCTTCAATCCTTTTGAGCAGGTAGAAAGCTCCAGAAGCCGAAAATTTCAGGGAACAGGCTTGGGACTTTCACTTACCAAGAGTTTAGTGGGGCTCCACGGTGGTAAGATTTGGGCAGAGAGCAAAGGAGAAGGCCTGGGAGCGACTTTTAGTTTTACACTACCGGTGACTCCTGAAGATAGTCCATCTGATTCTGAAACGCAGATTAAACGTAAGGAAAAAGACTATTTTAGTCAGCGAGGATGATGAGTTATCTACGAAGCCAATCAGGATCCCGCACCAGCATGCAAACCACAAGTTTTAGAAATCGCCCTTTTTATCTTCTTCATTCATGGGATACCGGGATAGCAAATCGGAAACAACTCCCTTTCCCATATCCATCACTTTCAGCCCAAATTTTTCCATCATGCAGTTCTACCAGCTTTTTTGTGAGCGCCAGACCCAATCCCGTGCCTTGGAATCTTCTGCTCGCAGATTGCTCCACCTGTTCAAACACATTGAAAATCCGTTCAAGGTCCTCCGCCACCAAACCAATCCCTGAATCGCGTACACTTATCTCAACAAAACCGGTTGTTTCACCAGAGAAAGATGCGTGATTCATGCTCCCCACCTTCTTTATATCCGCTTTCGATCTCAAGTTGGCCATCACGCTCACTTTCCCACCATCGGGGGTAAATTTTACCGCATTGGAAAGCAGATTGTACATGATTTGTTTGATTTTTCTCTCATCCGCCCTGATGATTTCAGGAATCCCGTCCATATCAAGAGAGAGCTCCAGCCCATGTTTCAGAGCCTTCTCCTTTACGATTATGAGACTGTTTTCCAAAAGTGTGTTCAGATTCACATCCGAGGGCTCTATTACCAATTTTCCGGCTTCTACCTTGGAAAGGTCAAGGATATCGTTGATCAACGAAAGTAGGTGTTTGCTGCTGTACAATACATCATTGAGGTAGCTCGACTGATCTTCGTTTAGACTTCCAATTCTTTTATCAACAACCATTTCGGTAAACCCGATGATGTGGTTGAGAGGAGTCCTGAGCTCGTGGCTCATGTTCGCCAAGAATTCACTCTTGGCCATATTCGCAGATTCAGCCTTCTCTTTGGCTTCGGCCAATTCCTCGGTCCTCTCCTGAACCCGCTTTTCCAACTCATTGTGTGCTTTCCTCAGAGCTTCTTCGGCCAGCTTTCGTTCTTCGGTTTCCGTTTGGAGCCGTTCATAGGCATCTTTTGATCGTTTTTCCGAATGTGCAAGCTCATTCCGGCTTTTCATAATGGTCTGCCGATCTTTCTGACCGGAACGTTCAATAAAATAGATGCCACCCATGACCAATAGAAATGCTAAATAGTAGCGTTTCATCAATGCTTCGCTCAATGACGCTTGTATATCTTGATGGACGAATGGGCCGGAAGAATGGGTCATTAAAAAAACAGAGAGAAAAAATCCGATGCTCCAAAGGAACCCAAGTTTTCTCCCCATGGCAAACGATGCAAGTATCGGATAAATATAAGTCCATTGGGTTCTGCTCAAATGACCTTCAACGGCAATGATATACCAAAGAACGAATCCGATGAGACTAATAAACGCGGCTAATAAGAGGTTATAAGCGATGAGTTCTTTTGCAGGTCCAATCGGTTTTTTCGTGTATAGGTAGGTTGCAATGAGAAGCCCCAGCGTCAATAAGAGAGGCACCGCTACTATAAACCGGCCGCTATAAAAATCCTCTACCATAAAGCAAAAGATGACTGGACCGCCTAGAGCCATAGCAACCCTTGTAAAATTTCTCTTTCTAGCTAGCTTTAGATCCAGTTCAAATCCGCTAGGTGTATGTGAAATGAGATTCCGCATCAGCGTAATCAAAAGGTCACCGAATTATCACAGAGACCCTATTGATATCCTCCTCGCTTATAAATACTCCGTTTCCATTCATTGGAAGGTTTCTATTTTTATGCATAAGTCATGCCAACGAATAGTATAAAATCAATTTGTGAACCAATTTTAAATCTGAATTTGTCCTCACTCCCGCATTCGCCTCTAATTTAAACGCCATTAAATGGATTTTGTGACATTACTTAAGGTTGGCCGGTATTTAGCCGATAAAGAAACTTGAGGCATCGGGAGGATTTTCAGTTTAAACCGGTCCGGTCCGCGAATATCCCGCTCGACCAGGGGAAAGTGGGAAACTGTTACGATATCATAAACTCCTTCACCGAGGGTAAACTTACTTTTCACTAAATTCTTTTGATTAAAGCAAGTTGGTCTAACAGACCAATATCTTCGACCCGGGTTGGTTGCCAATGCGATTTGAAAATTTATCTCACGGCCTACTCCTTTTGAAAAAAAGCATCTTTCCCAGTCGCAATTCCTATGAGGACAATCTGCGGTATTACCAGGAATTTATCCTGCAATCCATTCTGGGTTCTGCTGTTTTGCTAGGATTATTCGCCCTAATACCTACCTTGATCTTTGCGATCCGGGAAGAACGCTGGCAGCTAGTGGCAATCGATTTAGCCGCATTTTTTACCGCTACCTTTCTGCTGTTTTTTCGTACCCTGAAATATGAGATACGGGTGGTGATTTTGCTGTCGGTTTGCTACCTCTTGGGACTGGGGATCATCCTGAAGCTCGGATTTCTTAGCGGAGGGACAGCATGGCTGTTTCTATTTCTGGTAGCAACAGCACTTTTTCTGGGACTCAAGGCTGCTCTTATCGCCCTGGTTGTCAACGGCGCCACTCTTGTCATCGCCGGATGGCTGATTTCCTCGTCACGCCTCGGTCTTGATTTTCCATATTTTACATCACACCTCGGGGCTATGATATCCGGTATAAACTTTCTGATCCTCAATGCAGTCGGTGCGGTGTCAATTTATATTATGCTTCAAGGCCTAAAAGAAATGGCCCATAATGAACGAGTGGCATCCTCCAAACTAGAACAGGAAAAAATACTCCTCATCGCTTCGCAGTCCAAACTCAACGAGGAGGTCGCCATTCGGCGAAAAACCGAAGCCAAACTTCAAATTGCCCACGATGAGCTAGATTTGCGAATTAAAGAGCGGACGTGCCAACTAGCAGAAAAGAATGAGCAGCTAAACCAGGAAATTGTGGATCGCAAAAGGGCTCAGGTAGCCGCCGAAAAGGCCAATCGGGCCAAAAGCGAATTTCTTGCCAATATGAGTCACGAATTGCGCACACCGCTGAATCACATCATCGGTTTCACCGAACTGATTGCAGATCAAAAAGTAGGGAAACTCAATGACATGCAGGCCGAGTACCTCTCCGATTCGTTATCCAGCAGCCGTCATCTGCTATCATTGATTAACGATGTATTAGACCTTTCCAAGGTAGAAGCCGGAAAAATGGATCTGGAAGCAACGAATGTTGACTTAAAGGAGGTTTTGGAAAACGGGTTAATTATGATCAGGGAGAAAGCCTTTGCCCATAGTATCCAACTCACCTCAGAGTTTACCGATCTCCCGGCCACAATTCGAGCGGATGAGCGCAAACTAAAGCAAATTACCTACAACCTGCTATCTAACGCTGCCAAGTTTACGCCGGACAACGGACGAATCCATTTGTCCGCCCGCAAGTTGGTACCCGTCAACGGTCAACTCGTGGCAAGTAATGGGAAAAAGATCATCTTGCCCACCGAGAGGGATTCACAATCCCCTGACCTTCGTGAGTTTGTTGAAGTGGTCGTGACGGACACGGGAATCGGTATCAGCAGAAAAGACCTCGAATTAATTTTTGATCCATTTGAACAGGTCGAGAGTACAGCAAGCCGCAAGTTTCAGGGAACAGGGCTGGGACTGTCACTGACCCGGCGTTTGGTTGAAATTCACGGCGGAAACATCTGGGCCGAAAGTGGCGGAGTCGGTCAAGGCAGCCAGCTGAGGTTTGTCATTCCAGCTTGATCTATCCCTGCCGTGCCGGATCCTCGGCAGGACTTTTTCTGGGTTTACTTTGCAGTACCCTTGGCTGGAAGCCCTCTAATCCCTATCGTCCCTCAAATAGCAATTGGCTATCCTGAAGGCTCGTTTCCTGCGGAGTTTATTCTTTTTGTCCGACTGATTAACCAACATCGCAAACACCCAAAGCGCTAAACTTTATTAGAAAACAGCCGATAGGCCAATTATTAATGATTTTTAAGCTTTTCCCTTTGAAATCGGTGTCTTCAGTGGCGAAAAATTATTTTACCATATTTACAAATGCATGTGCTGATTGAATAAAGCCACTCAGTGTGACTCGGAGACGGTAATACAATAAACAGGGCATCCGTTAACATATGTTTATCACTGCATTATTTTCTTTAGCAGTTGCCATAGGGGCCATTTTTTGGGGGCATTACGTCCTTTATAAGGATCCCCAAAATGTATTAAACCGGCTTTTTATGGTTCTCTGCATCGCAACCGGCTATCAGGCATTCGTTGAATTTGAGATGATCAAAGCCAATAATGCGGATACCGCCGCTTTCTGGATGAATTTGACCTTTACGTGGACGGTGCCGCTATCGTTGGTTTTTCATTTTGTCATCATATTTACCGATAATTTAAAACAGTTTAAGCCACGCCTGTTAAATTTTATCATTTATGCACCAGCGGTATTTTTTTCATGTTATGAATTGATTGCGATTCAATGGATTCCCAAAAAGATCAAGTGGGGTTGGGCCTATGTGATGCCGCAGGATCCCATAATCCAATTTTGGATGATAAGTACCGCCGTTTGGAGTGTGTTTGTCATAATCACCTCATTTTATATGTGCTGGCGATGCTATTTAGCAACCGATGAATATAGAAAAAAACAACAAGCAAAGTACATCGCTCTGGGCACAATCAGTTCCGCTAGTTACGTTATATTTCTTTTTGTCATTCAAGAACTGAACCCTGATAGTCTCATTGTCAGCTTCCCGGCTGATCTGGCCTTAAGTTTGTTTATTGGCTATGCAATGGTCAAATATAAGTTATTTATTGTAGGGCCGGAATCCGTTGCCAGAGATGTTGTATCGGCGATGTCCGATTTCTTGTTTTTAGTTAACGGGGATGGGAGAATATTCTTTGTCAACCAGGCCGTGCTGAATAATTTCGAATACGAAGAAGCGGCGCTATTGGGCAAACCAATCAACATGATCGTCAGAAAGGAGGATGAAAAGCGGCTATTGGCCGAAATAGACAATATTCAAAATGGAACCACCACGGCCAGTAAAATATTGGAAACAAATTTGCGAACACGGTCCGGCCAAAAAATACCCACCTCTTTATCTCTTTCATTCGTAAAAGACAAAGCGAATAAACTGCAAGGCATCGTCTGCATTTGCAGGGACGTCACCGAGCTAAAGCGGACGGAAAAAAAACTCATTCATGCAAAAGAGGCGGCTGAAACTGCCAACATCGCCAAGAGCGAATTCCTCTCCAACATGAGCCACGAGCTTCGTACTCCATTAAACCATATCATTGGATTTACCGAACTGATTTTGGATAAACATCTCGGGCCATTGAACAATGATCAGCAGGAGTATCTCACCGATGTTCATACGAGCAGCAATCATCTTCTTTGCCTGATCAATGATATCCTCGATCTATCTAAAATTGAATCTGGTAAATTCGAGCTTCAACTTGCCGATGTAAATCTCAAGGAAGTTTTAGAAAACAGCCTGATAATCATCAAAGATAAAGCCCTGAAGCATGATCTGCGACTTTCCCTTAGCTGCGCGAGTATATCTGAAATCATAAGGACCGATGAGCGCAAATTGAAACAAATCCTTTATAATCTGCTATCAAATGCCGTGAAATTCACACCGGACAATGGTAAAATCTGCTTGGCGGCGAACAAGGTTTCAGGCACTGATCTATCATTATCCGGGTTTTCGCCAAATCCTGCTGAAGAATTCATTGAAATTTCAGTGGTCGACAGCGGTATCGGCATCAACCCTGAGGATCTGGAACGGATTTTCAATTCCTTTGAGCAGGTCGAAAACTCAGCGCGCCGGAAATACCAGGGCACAGGCTTGGGCCTGTCGTTGACAAATAAATTCGTCGAAATTCTCGGCGGCAGGATTTGGGCTGAAAGTGAAGGCAAAAATAAGGGGAGCAAATTCAATTTGATTATTCCGGCATCGCCCTCGGCGAAAAAAAGCTAATTACACTCGCAGACTTTGCTGCATAGCTTCTTCAGCCGCCAGGAGGGCCTGGAATATTTTATCTGTGAAAATCTTTGAAGATCTGCGTCCCATAATTTTTTATCACCTTTCGCATTTCGTGCTTCCTATTTCTGATTTTAATTGATGCGCGCTTAATCCAGCACCCTTCCAGGGGGCTTCCTGAGGCCTTCCGCTCTGTGGGAGGAGCATCACCAAAACGTCAAGTTGTGACATCTATATTATCCTTTGGAAACAATTTCGCGATGATAACCAGGAGGACCAGGGTTACCAGGGTCAGAACGATATAAAGCCCCCAGGTTTGGTCACTGAAAGCGTGGGTAATACGGGTTATGAACCCCGCGCTTTTAAATACGTTAACCTCCCCGATCTGCGCCGGTTTGGGTTCAATGCTCAGCAGCACATCCTGAACCAGGGACAGATCGTAGACCGGCGCGGATGCATCCGGATTTCCGCCCAAAAGCTCATACTCCCCGGTTACCGCCGCCAGAAAAATGAGGCTTCTGGCCCGGTAAAACGCTTGGATTTTTTTGATTTCAAGGGGTTGATTGTCACCATGCGCCATGGTTATGCGAAGTTCAGACCGATCCTCCGGGAAATGCCGCATATCGACTTTAAGCCTTGATTCCTTCTTATCACGACTGGCCCAACGCATGATTTTCCATGGCTGCCGGCCCCTGCCGCCGTTTTTGGGGGTTTCAATAACCACCTGCCGGTCGAATATGCCTTCGGCACTGAGTTCGATGGCAACCCAGGGTGAGGATAACGGCGGAAGTTTCAGGAGCCAGGTCGTACGGTTGCTTTCCCTATCGTAGGTCCGGTCGGCCTCAAGGTCTAATTTTTGGATTTCACGTTCGGTATCGAAAAAAGGAACCTGCCGGCCGCCTTTAACCAGCCGGATACCGCTCTGGTTCGGTTCTTTGCTGATCTGCCGGTCAAACACCAAACGAAACAGTCCCGGCCCGGAGATCGTTACCGGGGCTTTCCAGGTATACCCGTCCAGGTTGAATGGGCCGCCCATGGCAGCGAATTCCTGGACGTAATCTACCGGACGCCAGTCCATGTTTGTTTGAATGGGCAGAAAATTCAGTACTTGTCCGACACGGCGTTTTTGGTCTCCGGCGATTTCAAAAATTCCGACTGAATTGTCCAAACCGGTTCTGGCCGTGTAGACGCCCGGTCTATCAGCCAGGAACACAAGACGCGGGAGTCGGGCCTTGATCCGAAATGAATGAACGCTGCCGATAAGCCGGCCTCCGGCATTCAAGCGGATGATCAGAGATTGACTCGGCCAGCGGCGTTTGATTTTGATGGTCAGTTTTTTTTCGTCGCGATTGACCGTAAAAACATTGCCCGTGTCTATTTTCTGAAACTGCTTCCGTCCGGAAACAATGGCCTCTTTGCCAATCGTCCATGTTCCCTGGAATTGAGCCTGGGTGATTAACTCGATCTGTTCCAGCCAGATGCCGGAGCCGGGAAGCATCGACTTTATCTCAATCACGTCATGGTGGGTGTCACGTTTAAATTCAGGTTTAAAATAGTCATACGCATATCCGCGGCCCAATTTAGTTCCGGAAACAACAATTTTTTCAATGGGCAAAGGGGTCTGTCGCCAGCGTTTGTCATATCCGAAAAAACGGAATTTGAATCTGCGGTAATTATTCGGTTCGATATTGATGTCGGCCAGGGTCTGTTTGCCCGTATTGTAGATCGCTGCGTTTTGGGCGACGACCTGCCACTTCTCCCGGCCCAAGGCCTCTACATCGACCTTTCCCATGCCTTGGGGATCGGAAACGATTACCCGGAGATGGTCTGCCCGGATCATATCCGGTATTGAGCCCTCCCAGAGCAGACCGTGGTCATCGCTCAACTCGATTGTCTCAGGTTTGAGCATGACGGAGACCGGGCCGCTTTCTTCCCGCCAGTACAACTCGAATGAGCGCGGTTGGTTATCCGGCCCATTCAGGACCAGATCCACTGTCTGCCCTTTGTTCGCCGTGCTTCTCCCGGTGCCGGACATGACATGCAGCCCGGGCGGCAGGACCGTCTCGACAATGCCGGGATTTGCAACTTCCAGCCCGGCCTGCTTCCTCCAGTTAGCGTCCTCGGCGCCGGCCGAGCTAAAAAATCCGAAAACCAGGAGAAGGAGCGTTAAACCTTTTTGATTTCTGTTTTGCATTATCATCCTCATCGGATAGAAAACGTTGATAAAGAAAAGACACCAGCATCAATACAACCGCCAACCCGACTAATGAAGCCACACGGTACAGCTGCCCGAGTTTCCACAGGTCCATTAGAAATATCTTCAAAGATGTGACTACCAAAAGAATCAAGGCTGCCCAGCGCACCCGCACCTGGGAAAGTTTTATCCCCACCAGCAGCAGCCCACTGGCATAGATCAGCCAACTCAGGCTGTATCCCAGCTGGTGAGCCAGACTGCCATGGGTCAGCAAACTGAAATAACGACCCTGGGTACCGAATGCACTGGCGATTTGAATATTCATCACCAGAAAGGTCATGACTGCCAGCAGGATGCTCCAGAATGCTTGCCGGTTCAAAGCCGGGACAGGCCAGTTTTTGTCTGTCTTTTTCAGTGCCAGTACGGTCATTACGGCCAAAATGATCATATAAACCAGCGTAGGCGTATTCAAAATCGGTGTGATGGCGGCAAACTCAAACTTGAAGCGAAACGGCAGAACCGCTGCCTTACCGATACCGAACAGAATCAGCCCCAGTCCCGCCAACCTAAAAGGCCGATCGAGCCGGCGCGGCCACATGAGCAGACCCAGCCCGTAAGCGAACCATCCCGCAGCCGATGCCCCCGCCATAGACATGGTGTGGCTTCTAAACAGGGTAAATGTTTGGCCCGACTGAAGAAACGTGCCCTTTTCCAATTTCAAAAACAGGAAACTCACCATCAGGAGCATCACCAGGAAAAGATTTTTGACGCTGACTGCGGTCTCCCGGTAAGGCTCTTTTAAATACAGTACCAGCAAGACGGCCATAATCGGCAGGTAGGCCAGCAGGCCCAGGTTGAACAACGGTCGCATTGCCGGGACGGCCTGGGGATAAATAAACGGAAACAGGATCAGCACGGTCGTCGCCAGGCACAGAAGGATTAATCCGGCCTGACGCATGGTGTCTGTCAGGGTAGTTATTTTCCATAGGATCGAGCCATATCCGGCCCAGACCAGGATGTAGCATATTGTCTGCAGGTGGTTGTCGCCCGGCAGAAACCTGAAATTTGCTCCCGGGCTTGCAAATACATCGGCAATAACCAGATTCAGCAGCCCAAATCCGGTGCCCAAAGCCAGCCACAGAAAAAAATTCGGAAGGTCCATTCTTCGAAGCAGACGATCCGGAAACCCACTGAGTTTAACGGCGGCGGCCAGCGCCACGATGGCTGCCGCCACAGACAACACCGAACTGTTGAGCACGGGGAGGCTTTGGGGGTTTTTCATTTGCGGGAGAAAGGCAAACAGGAGCATCAGTCCGGCCGGTGCCATAAATGCCGCCACCCAGCGAAGCCCGGGATGCGCCACTCGGCGGTTTAGCCAGAGCAGGGCCGAGGCTTCGCAGACCAGGGTCAGTCCGATCCATCCGTAGTCCAATAGCAGCACCGGAATGGCCGATACATAAAACAATAAGGCGCCGCCATGGAATGCGATGATGGCATTTTTCTCGGGCTTGTCCTTCAGCGTCTTGAGCATCGAAGCCACCCACGGAAATTTGAGGACAAACAGGATCATGGGCAGCCAACCTGAATATGCCCGTGGATAGAGACTGTCTGCAGCCCAGATGATAAAAAATCCCTGTAATGCTTCAAACAGCGCCCATGCCATCCAGACCCGGTTCCATGTTTCAGCGGTGCGGAAATATGCAAACGGCATGATCAGGGCAACCGCAAACAACGGCCCGGCCCATTGCAGGGTTGCCGGGTGCAAAACACTGTCAACCGGAGCGAGCATCCAGATCCCTTCCGTAAATACGGCCGCCAGGAGGGCGACAATCCCCAGGGGCTGAAAAGACAGCCGTTTGCACAGAAACAGCGTCAGGCCCAGAAAACAGACCAGGGTGGTCATGCCCGGGTGAGGGTTGAGGTTTTCCTGAATCATAAAGGCCGCAGCCAGCAGCAAAAAACCACCCACTGCCGGAGAGGCGGACATCCACTCGACGAGGCCGGGTTTGCGCTTCTTAGGGTCGGCAACGTCTTTATCCAAGTTCAAGGAGCTGATCCAGCCGGGTAGTCCTCGGAGGACAAAGAACACCGCCACACAGAGCACGGCTCCGGCAAACAACAGAAATCCGTAAAATCCCAGTCCAATCAATTCAGACGGTACCTGTAAAATCCATGTCAGCCCGGTGACAACAAGGATCAGCACCAGTAAGGCGACTTGAACGAGGGCGCCAAACAGCAGGCAGATGGTGATTCCCAATACTTGCAGACCCAGGGCCATGGGCCAGAACCAGAATGAAACATTGGGTTCTTTGAATACCGCCGCCAGGCTCAATCCGGCAATGGCGATCGGAAAAATTCTAAACCAGTGTAAAAATGATTTTTGCATACCATATTTTTTTACCAGGAGAACCGGCCCGAACCCGGCAAATACACCGTAGATCAGGAAAAGAAGATTGCTCCAGGAGACGATTCCGGGCTGAAAACTTATCAAAACCCAGGTTAGGGCGGCTGCAAACGTCATCACGGAATAGGGGATCACCCGTCGATGCCATCCCTTGTTTCGAAAGGCCAGGATGATGGAACCCATGGCCCCGGCCGTGCAAAGCAATAAACTGGTTTCGTTGGAATGCTGAAGCAGAATAAAGGCCAGGACCATCACCGAAAGATAAAGAATGTTGCCGGCCGAGGCTACAGCCGCAGACCGGTCGGGACGGCTTTTCGTCAGATCGATGATTACGGTGAAAAGTGCAAGGTTGGCGATCCACACCCAGGCGATGGTGAATGACGGAACCCGGCTGTCGCCGAAAAATGAACCAAACGTCAGGGCCACCAGGGTGCCGACGGTAGCGACCAACAGCAGGAGGGATGAATCCAGGCGTTTTATCACCTGATAGAGTCCGGCGTTGACAATCGACAAGTATACAAACAGCATGACCAGGCTGCCCTGGCCGGGATCGACGAGAATCGGCGTGGCATAGGCCCCCAGGGCCCCCAGCACCGAGACGGCAATCCGCCGGTGATACAATGCCAGCACAAAGGCCGCCGCTGAAACGACCGTCAGCAGGAAGAAACCGACCAACTCCGGTAAAAAATGATAATAGAGGGTGGCGGCAAATACGACCATATAAAGAACGCCGATACCGCCCGCAGCCAGGGTCTGGCGGGTGATATCATAGCGGCTGCGTTTAAATCGACCGGAAGATACAATTAGCGCCAGACCCACCAATGCCCCTATGGCGAGACGCAATTCAGGGGGAATCAGGTTGCGGTCTATGGTATATTTAACAAAGAAACCGGCCCCGATAAACAGTGCGATTCCACCGAGCCAGGCAAACAGTTTAATCCCGGTAAACTGCTCCCAATCCACGTTTTCCTGAAATTTTTTCCACTGCCTCGACCATTCGCTCGGTCGCCGGGATTCGGCTTCAGGGGGCATGTCCACCGGCTTTTCCTCAGCCTGTTCAACCACGACTCGTTCCGGGCGAGATACCGGCAAAGGAGGCGGTTTGGGCACAGCAGCTTTCGAATCCGGTGCGATCGTCTTTTCGTCGACCACATCCTCCGGTTCCTTAGTATCCAAACCAACCGATTCGGCCGCCTCCCGCTTATCACTTTCCGCTTCCGCCGCTTCTTCCTCGGCAGTTGCGCGTACCAGCGTCTCTATTCTACTGATTTTCTGAATTAGATCGGAATGGGTCTGCTCAAGACGATCCAATCGCGATGAAAGATTTTTTCTCAGGCGGCTGACTTTGACAAAAAGAACAACAGGCAAACCAATCAGTATCAATAATATGATCGATATGGTCCCTACTATGATCGACATGGTTCCTCCATGAGTTCAAAAAGCCATAAACATCGGTCCAAATTCTCGCACGATCCAACACTTTCTAATGCGCTTTACCGACAGAATTTTTTAAGCAAGTATCGTGCCGGTTTTGCAGCTCGTCAATGCGGAACCGACCGATCTGCAGACGTTGACCTTGCATGCCGGCGCCTTCAATTTTATCATCGAACTCACCGGCATCACCCGGCATGTTTCCAAGTGCGAGGAAGCGGTTGATGCGATCGCCGCCTGTGCGTTGGTTCCTCGCATCAATCTGGTTGCTTTCAGTTAGTTATTTTGGTCCGACAAGCTTGCTTTGCCGTTGATTTTCTGCTTTCGTCGAAATGAAGGCAAAATTGATTAGCTTACTTTTTCCAAGATTATCGAATTTGATCATACCAGCTTTATGATCATTGGACTTTTTTGGAAAAAAGATGTAATGTAACACTCGAAGATCGACAGGGACCAACAAAAAGCGTCGGATTAAATCGTGCGGTTCGAATGGGATCCAGAAAAGGCGAAGCAAAATTTGAAGAAGCACGGCGTGTCTTTCGAGGAAGCGTTAACCGTGTTCCATGATCCGTTGTCGGCAACTTTTGATGACCCGGATCACTCAGTCGGCGAGTACCGTGAAATCACAGTGGGACTGTCCTCTAACGAACGCTTACTCGTTGTCGCTCACTCAGAAAGAGAAGAAAGTTTGCGAATCATCAGCGCGCGATTTGCAACTGCGCACGAGAGGAAAAAACATGAAGGATAGACGCAAAAAGAGCCTGGACGAATTACGTCCGGAGTACAATTTCGATTATTCAAATGCTATTCGAGGAAAATATTACAAGAGGCTAATTGAAGAGGGATCTAACGTGATCGTTCTTGAGCCCGATGTTGCTGAAGCTTTCCGCGATTCAGCTTCAGTAAATGAAGCGCTAAGATCACTTTTAGACCTAACTCGTTCTACACAGCGCCTGACACGTCGCTCGAGCGATCGTCCGTAACCTCACTCCACTGATCTTTTAATCAAAAAAAAAGTATGGTGTCAAATCTTGATTATTGATTAATTTGCCGAAATACTCACAAATCAAGATCTGACACCTAATTTCAAAGTTCGAGAAAATGCTGCCAAAATTTAATTTATGACAAACCGCTACAAATATGAACGGTAGTAATTTGATGGTTGAGCATCAGCAGCGACGCTGAGCTATAAAATGGTCACTTTTCGTTCGGGCACTAATTATCAACAATCTACCTTGGTCCGACCCCACAACTTCACCCTTGCTGTCAGCTACTGCGGTTTCAACGGTTGTCTCGATGTTCTTTTCATGGGTGTCGATTAGCGGTTCTAAGCGGTGAGATTCATGGACCTCACCGGGGGTCACTTCAGTGTCGGTAATGACTTCAGCCTTTTGATCAACGCCGCGATGTATTTGATATTTAAGCAATGTCCCTCAATATCCTCTATATCGTCCTAAGCTTCAAAATTGAGGAAATTTTACCTATCCAGTTTCTCTCTAAAAATTCTCTGGTGACTATCGATGTTTGAACAGTATAGCCTTTTTATTTTCTCTTGACACGCTTCAACGTTTCTGCTATGGGTGTGGCCAATCATATCTGATCTATTTTTTCTCCTGTGGTTTTTACTACTAAAATACTACGATTTTGTATCTCCGCCCCTTCAGACCAGAAAGTCTGCTGCCCCCGACCGGTTAAGTTGAAGACAATTTGTCCTTTTTAATCTTTGAAACGGATATCCTTGGCCTTTCTGACTGAACCCGATTCCCTAGACAGTCAATTTTAACTATTTTTAGCAAACTTCTATGCTAAATTAGTCGATAAGATTCACAGCGGTCAATATACGTATTTTTTCACACTAATCCGTCTTTTGGGGGGATGGCGGTGAAAAAAAAATCGTATCAACACATCTATTTGATCGATTCTTCCAGTACCGGGAAACGTTTAACACCCCGAACCATCCAGTTTTCTTATTGCTGTACCTTCATTGTTCCGCAAACCCACAAATCAAATATTTCAAATACCCTATCCCCAATACGCTGTTCGGAGCCTGCCGGATATTCCTATTTGCCGGAGAACCGAATCGGTCTCTCGCCAAGACGCAGGGTCGCCAGGTTTAAAATCGAAATTAATCATGGCGGGCCTTGCGCTCTTGCTGCCAAATATATCCCTCAAACCTTTCGACGTCTCGCTGTTGAAAGGTCTTTAATGCGGCCTTGCCTTTCAAAAATACGAAGAACAGAGCGTCAAAAGGTGCCAATACGTTGGCCTTCGGGGAGGTTTCGGTCTCTTCGAGGGCTTTAAATTCCAACTCAAAAGAATCCAGCCGGTTAGGTTGGCAGCTGCGCTGACTGATCAGCGTACAACCTCGATGTATGGATCGTTTTTCCGGTAATTGAGTTGCACGTTATTCTTTCCAACTACATCTGAAAATGGGGATTCATTTATGAAGTAAACCATTTGATCCTTAATTGTATTAGCGATAACCGGCAGAGGGGATAGATCGGTGGGGAACGGTTGTTTGGCTGCCTTCCTGGACAGCTAAGGAGGTAAAACTATGAACTGTAAAACAAATTATAGGCACTGGGGCGTTTTTTCTTTCTTGCAAACCCTATTGTCTTTGAGTTGCATCGGGCTGGTGTTCAGCATGAGCGTTATGCCCATCCAACCGAAGAAATCACCAAGCTCACGGCTTCCGATCCCCAGTCCTTGAAACCATACAAATAAGGAGATGAACCATGAGAAAAAGGGCATTGTTCTTTATGTGTTTGATGGGCCTTCTCGCACTCTCACTGCCGCCGGCTAGTGTGGAGTCCGAAGCGGCTGTTGGCGATTTTATCGCAGCCTGGGAATCTAGGGGTACAGGCGACGGGCAGTTCAGTTACCCCAGCGGCGTCGCCGCCGATGGGGCCGGCAACGTCTATGTGGCTGATTACATTAACAACCGGATCCAGAAATTTGACTCAAACGGCACCTACCTCGCCCAATGGGGCAGCTATGGCTCGGGCGACGGGCAGTTCTATAGCCCCCGGGGCGTCGCCGCCGATGGGTCCGGCAACGTCTATGTGGCTGATAGCTCTAACCACCGGATCCAGAAGTTTGACTCAAGCGGCAACTACCTCGCCCAATGGGGCATCTTTGGCTCGGGCGACGGGCAGTTCAGTAACCCCTATGGTGTCGCCGCCGATGGGTCCGGCAACGTCTATGTGGCTGATAGATCTAACCACCGGATCCAGAAGTTTGACTCGAGCGGCAGCTACCTCGCCCAATGGGGCATCTCTGGCTCGGGCGACGGGCAGTTAAGGTACCCCAATGGCGTCGCCACCGATGGGTCCGGCAACGTCTATGTGGCTGATAGATCTAACCACCGGATCCAGAAGTTTGACTCAAGCGGCACCTACCTCGCCCAATGGGGCATCTCTGGCTCGGGCGACGGGCAGTTCTTCCTCCCCTGGGGCGTCGCCGCCGATGGGTCCGGCAAGGTCTATGTGGCTGATACCGATAACCACCGGATCCAGAAGTTTGACTCAAGCGGCACCTACCTCGCCCAATGGGGCAGCCATGGCTCGGGCGACGGGCAGTTCACGTACCCCTATGGCGTCGCCGCCGATGGGTCCGGCAACGTCTATGTGGCTGATACCTATAACCACCGGATCCAGAAGTTTGACTCGAGCGGCACCTATCAACTTGCGTGGGGGGCCGAATATCATTTTAATTCCCCCCACGATATCGCCATTGATGAATCGGGTAACGTCTATGTGACTGACATGGACAACGAGAGGGTGCAGGTGTTTGATAATGCCGGCAATTTTATCACCGAATGGGGCAGCTCTGGTTCGGGCGACGGGCAGTTTGACCGCCTGCGCGGCATCGCGGTGGACGGATCCGGCAACGTCTATGTGGCTGACATGGGCAACGACAGGATTCAGGTGTTTGATACTGCCGGCAATTTTATCGCCAAATGGGGCAGCTCTGGTTCGGGCGACGGTCAGTTTGATTACCCCCACGATATCGCCATTGATGAATTGGGTTACGTCTATGTGACTGACAAGAACAACTACAGGATTCAGGTATTTGATACTGCCGGCAATATTATCGCCAAATGGGGCAGCATTGGCTCGGGCGACGGCCAGTTTTACCGTCCGAACGACATCGCGGTGGACGGATCCGGCAACGTCTATGTGGCTGACAAGAATAACCACAGGATTCAGGTGTTTGATACTGCCGGCAATTTTATCATCAAATGGGGCAGCTATGGCTCGGACGACGGTCAGTTTCGTTACCCCCACGATATCGCCATTGATGAATTGGGCAACGTCTTTGTGACTGACATGGATAACGACAGGGTTCAGGTGTTTGATACTGCCGGCAATTTTATCGCCCAATGGGGCAGCTCTGGTTCGGGCGACGGGCAGTTTAAATACCCGCGCGGCATCGCGGTGAACGGATCCGGCAATGTTTATGTGGCTGACATGGACAACGGAAGGATTCAGATATTTGAAGGATATATCCAGGATCAAGACAGCGACGGTGTGCCAGATGATGAGGACGACTGTCCCGATATTCCCGGGGCCGAGTATCTAAATGGCTGCCCCCACGCCGACGAGACCCACGTCTCCATGAAAATCATCGACCTGCAGCGCAGTGGTGAGTGGTGCGGCTACCATCCCAACGGCTGGGCGAAGATCGCCTGCGAGGTGGACTTGGAAGGAGTGAAAGTCAAAGTGTTCGACCGCAATAACGCCGATTTTAAAGCATGCTACGGGCTGCGGCCGCGCCGGCATCTGCTCGATGACATTTATGAGGCTGACATCGGCTTGTTAGGAATGTGCGAGACGGACGATTTAGGCGAATGTATGATCGGAGAAGACCATCCGGGCAAGTTCATGGTGATAGCCAAATATGCCGAAAATATGGATAACGGCCCGTGGGTCTACACGGCCAAGTTCAAGAATTTTCTCAGGAACCGTTCCGGCTGCTGGTGGCATTATGAGCAAGATGACAGCGACAACGGCAGTTTTACACCACCGGAGATCCTCCACAAAAAGCTGCGCATCATCAAGCTGATCCGCAGAAACGGTGCGGTAAAATATATGGGCGGCTGGAAGACCCTGGTGACCGGCTCTCAGCTGGATGTCTATCATCCGGAATACACGATCTGGGAAAACGAGCAGGAACTGTATCCGTTAATGTACACCTCAGCCGAAGACTGGGAGGTGGATGTGTGCCTGACGGTCCCTGAAGGCTACAGCCTGGTGGGCATCCTGGATGAGGACGAAAACGTGGTGACCACGGAACAATGCATGCACACGCTGATTGCGGGTGAAACCCAGGTGCTTTTGTTCGATGTGGCGGACATCGGCAGCCCCGAGCCGGAGTTGATGTTCAACTTGACCACCAAGCACCACGGCAAGGTCAAAAAGATCAAACGCAAGGTGCGCGGGGTGCGCAAGTGGAAAGAAAAAAAGCTTGAGAAAAAAGCGCATAAGAAAATCAAAAAGCTGAAGCGCAAGTGGAAAAAACACGCCAAAAAGATCAAGAAGAAAATGAAGAAGAAGGCCAAAAAAAAGAAAAAGATTGTTGCCGTGAAGTAATTACCTATTGGTGCTGATTGGCGATCAATTAAGCAAGAACATTAAACCGGGGCCGGCGCGCTGCGGTAACTATGTTTTCAGCAGCCGCCGGCCTTGTTTCGTTGTGCCTGGAAAGTACTGAACCAATATTTGACACAAGTCATACCCTAGGAGCTTTGGGGACGCCCATAAAATTATAAGTTTATCCGTCGCTGGTCAAAATATTATAATTTTATGGGCGTCGGAGCAGCCGACAAGGCTGCAATCCAGCGGGTGAAAGCCCCGCCGTGTCAGTTGCTGGTGTCGGACATGTAGTGATGCCACATCCCGGGGCAAGTTACCAACCGGGCGATGCGTGGTGTAAACGGCCCGGCCGCCCCAAAGCTTAGCTTTAACGGTGGGTGCAACCTGGGGGCCTAGCGAGCGTGGGAGCCTGAACATAACGAAATGACTGCCCTTCGGCTGTGCTCAGGACGTTGAGCTTGTCGAACCGCAGCCTCGAAAAAGAATTCCCTGTAATGTGCTATGGAGTCGGACCAAGCTGAATGCCTTATAATTAATGATTTACGCTAAAAGTACTCTCCTATTTGGTATATTTTTGGATATTGTCATGGCCTCATTTTTCCCCAAGTTCTAATTCCAGTGTAAAATTCCTTTTGACAAGCGAAACTGCCCTCGCTATTTGGATGGAATACGGTCCCGCTAAATTGACTGATTCATTTGATGGGCTACAGTTGAAGTCGACGCACAATTTACGTTTTCTTCGCTTGATTCTTGCTGAAGAAGCAATGTCGTATACTTTCCTTTGAAGGCATTGGATCCTCCTTTTCGTCAATAGCTGCGGGGCATAGGGGATATTCCTCGGATTTACGGTGTGCAAAATTGAATATATCATGTTAATCCTGAACATGCCTCGAAGCAATCTCGATATCGAAAAAAATGAACGTCGCATCTTCCACACGGCTAGCGAATCTGCGATGAGAGGACAGCAAATAGTCGAGGAGCACGGATGGAAACCTCTAGAAAGAGCACAAATCTGAGAATCCGAGGAGCGTCCTCTGATACCCTTGGGTAAACCACAGTGAAAAAGAGTTTGTCCGTGGTGATGTGCATAACAATACCGCGGAGTCGTTTAATTCTCCGCTGGAACGAGCTGAGCAAGGGGTTTTTCATTTTATGAGTCCAGAACATCTGCCGTGGTATTTGAATGAAATAGGTTTCCGATGGGCTCATCGCGTGCCCAAGGAGATTGTAACCAAACATCGTCGGCGAAAAACCGTTATGGTTGCCCTGCCGGTGATTGATATGCTCAGATTTTTACTAACCCATGCGGTCGGAAAACAGCTGCGAAGGACAATGGACAGCAGTGTTCGAGTCCGGATTGCAATTTTATCCAGTGTATAGTAGCCTTTTTCTCGATCCTAGTTCCGTTTTTTATTGACTCAATCAAAGCTTTAAAATAATATGCCAGTATTGATTCTCTTTTGATGCCTGACCTCTATCTCTACTCAGTTTCCATTGGGAACCATCTATTATTCTGCTGACCTCATTCTCATTTCGTTTCTCGCCATTTAGCTTTAATTGTTTTCTCAAATAGCTTTGTCAATCATTATGCTTTATTGGTGAGGTTCCACATGGAGAAGCCCTTCAAAATATGCATGCCTTACTCCTAATAGGTTGAGGGTGTTCTGTTGAGAGCAAAAATAATTAGAAATACAGCTTCAAAGCGCAGGGTGTGCTGTAGTAGTAAATTACTGCAAACGCTTTGCAATACAAAAGATGTGGTTAAGGGGACAATCCCGATAGACACCATGCGAGCGAGTGCAGAACCGGCAAGTGCGCTTGGCTCCCCGAATGAAAGCTGGGGGGAAAAGATTGAATAGTGAATTAGCACTCAATTCTTGTAAAGATAACTCACTATTCAAGCTTTAACCTGAATTAAGAGTTCCTGACCGAGACCTTACGGGCCTAAACAGCTTACATAGACCCAAATCCAGGATACCAAAGAGGTCAATCGCGAGGACTGTCAAACCAACAACACAAAAGGAGGATTAAAATGAGTAAGCAGACGACGCACGATATTGATGTGGCCAGTAGGCGAGGCTTCATTAAGACGTTTGGTGGAGGATGTGCAGCGTTGCTTCTGTATGGTGGTAACGCTTTGGCGTACTTAGACAAAAATCCTTGGGCTGCGGGCAGGCCCCATCTCGACAGCCAGCTGGCGGAATATGCTAAGGAACGTTTTTTATTACATTGGAATTGTGCACAGGCGGTGATGGAAGCCCTCGGCCCCAAGTATGCCCGTGGTCGCGAGTGGATGGTAGCAGTTGACGCAGCATGTCCATTTGCGGCTGGTATGTGGAAAGGTAAGACCTGCGGCTCGTTTGCTGCCGCTTATATGGCAATCGGCCTGGCCCACAGCGCATGGCCTCCAAAGGACGCCCACTATGCAATCAATGCTGCAATAGAACGGGTGTTGGAATTCGACAAGGTCGCACTTGCCGAATTCAAGACTCTCGATTGCAGCGCGATCCATGGAGAGGATATGTCTATTCCAGAGGGTCGCAAGAGAGCTGCCGACAAGGGACAGTTCGTTTCAATATGTCCCAAGACAGTAATACTTGCTGTGAATCAGACGTTGAAGATTAACTAGGTTAGATTATTTGGGGCTCTCTAAAAGGAGACAAGCACTTGGAGGCTGGGTATATCTGTAAAAGGTATTCCGTATTCATTTATTATCTCCTGGCTGGCGTTCTTACCGAATTGTTTACCCTGGGCTATGCCTACGTACTGAGTGGAAAGTTCGGGCGCAGCAGCAGTAATCCTTCCACAGATAACCGCATCTCCCAAGAGGCATTATTACCTCAAAAACGAGGCAGGCGAACTTTCATCAACAACCGCTTCCGGTTTGAACAGCGTTGGGTGGATAAGACTTTTATATAATCCGAGAATCCGAGGAATGTCCCTGAGCATTGATGCTATGGAGCACAAGTATGATGAACAACTTCGGATCGTATTTGAAGCAATCACACAGCTCATTGAGAAGGACGAAATACCAAAGGAGAGAATCGGCTGTATAAAGGAAGGCCAGATCAAATACGGCAAACGCAGCCGTAAAATTGAAAAATCAAAGGAAAACTTTGGTGCCTGGACGTCATAAGATCAGAATAAGTCTATTCGGTCCCCATGGCTTCTCATTAGTTCCTATTGCAATCATACGATTATAGTAAATGCCATTTAATGAAAGGTGGGATTTACACATGTGTAGGATCAAATCAGTTACAGGTTTTTTAATGGGCATTCTAACCGTCGGGGCGCTTCTTAAAAAAAACATCTTGCTCGCCACCTTGGCTATCGTCGCAGGAGTCGGGTTTACCAGCTGCACCCAATACCCCATCATACTTACTAGCGACCCGGGGCAAAGCCCAACCGTCGCCAACACAGATCCGACCTTGTTACCTATTCATTTAGCCTTCGCTTATCGCTCCGGGGATCACGTCCTGATCGGGGTCTTGCCTGAGCCAGTCGGGCTTAATGAAGTGGCCCACGCTCAAAGCACAACCAAGCTGACCTTGGTCAAAGCGGGACGGCAATTCCTTCTGGCTTGGATTGACTCAGATAGACATTTGCACTGGCGCTTTCTGTCCGGCGGCGATTTGAGCGTGTTAAACGAGGGGGAATGGAGTGGTAGTACAGATATCGGTGGCGACATCGTGGATTTCACCGCCGCGTACCACCCAGTTACCGACAAGCTGTTGGTGGTCGTTTCTCAGAATAGAGATGATGAGGAGCCTGTGCCCTGCTTTGTCGCAGCAACCATCGATTGCTCCACCAACACGCTGGACGAAGTCGTCTGGGCTCGCTCTGGAGGGGACTGGAAAGACTCCAAGCCCAGCCTTGCGGTAGGCAGGACCGGTTTCCTGCTGGCGTGGGTCGAGAGCAATACTGTGGTCCCAGACGCCGACGAAGGTCGCGCAGGTCGCGTACGAGTCATACGCTTCGATGCCAACGGTGTGGCCGACACGACCTATGGTGGAGCGCTAATCGCCGGTCGCGATGAGTTCATTGGATCCGCTATGGGATCGGACCAAGCTGTATGCTTGCTAATTAGTGCCTGAACGAAAAGTCAGTGTTCAAGCGATTTGGCAGACCGACTAATTTCAATTCATTAAATTACTACCGTTTAGGGTGCCCCCGTCAGCTGTACTTCGATTTTGAGCAGAATTTTTTCAGAATTCAGGCATACCTCTGCGCTAGTAGTTGTGTTCTTTTACATCGGTTAATATTTTTATGCTGCTTTGCGTCGCTTTTGCTTCTTTAGCTCTTTTTGCTGAATCAAGTGACCTAGTATCTGTATATTTCGTGCTAATACCGCTAAGGCGACGTAGCGTTTAAATCCATGAAGACCGTGATCCAAGCAGCGGTCCAATCCGTGGTTTTCCAAAGCATTGATGCTTGATTCAACGGCTGAATGCTTGCGACGGGATTCAATAAATTCTTCGGAATGCTCTATTTCTTTATCTTTGGCGGACAACCGACCCTTTTTGGGTAGAACAACGTAATCCAATATATTGGCTAACTGCTTTTGGTTTTCAGGGCTATAAAAACCTTTATCAAAACTACATCCGACAATATTTTCGAATCTATCTTTGGCTCCTTGAGCCATGGCAACAGCTACCTTTTCATCGGTCTGTTGCTCTAATACCTGATGATAAAGAATGAATCCGTACTGATCTTTGAGCACGCAAACACCTAAGCCTAACTCTTGTGGCACGCCGGCTTTACCTTTGCTGATCCACTCGGTGTGCGGTTCAAAAATTGAGAAAACTTTTTCTTCATGCGGGATCTTCTCATCTAAAACTATTCGTCTGTGGATTTGATCGATTTGGCGTTCGGCATGACGAATATACTGTTCAACAATACTGAGTCTTAAATCCTGAGACAATGATAAGATTCCAAGCTCTCGTAAAATCTGAATCGTCTCTTTGGCCTTTAACACAAACCCCTGGCATACATTGATGTAATTTTGATGCTCTGCAATAATGAATTGATCTCTTTTTTGCTTTTTAGCTTCATCCTTGGATGTGGAGCGGTTCAACCTCTGGATACCACGCAGTAAGCCTTTAACTTGTTTTATATTATGATCATGTTGACGCCAAGCGGTGATGCCGATTTCAGAACAGATGATTGCAATCAGGCTTATCGTTTTGCGCATGGCATCAAAAAGTAGATTGGTGTCCGTCGGGTAGTGAACATCGGTTTCAACGACAAAGGAATCACAGCTGCCTCGTAATTCTGGCTCTCTATTTGTCGAAACAATACTGTGGCCGGCTTTAACAACAATTTGATTAATTTCGTCTAGTATCGACGGGGTCAGCAAAGCAATATTATCTCTGATGGTCTGCAGGGCGTAATTGGATTCAAAATCAGTTTCACTGTGGCCAAGCATTTGACGTAGTTTATGGTGATTGTTGGCCATCTCATGGACTTTGTCATAATCCCAGCTGCAGTTTAAGCGCAAGGTGCCTAAAACCAATATCTTCCATAGGTCCATGCCGGGTCTGCCAGTTTTATGATTTTTTTTCGGCACTATCTGTTTTAGAACATCGAAAACCTTTTCACGTATGTGAGGTGTGGTATAGATGTATTGCAAACCCATCAACAGCTTGGGGATTTCATCACGGGATTCGAGGTCAAATTCAATGTTGGCGATATTTTTTTTCCAAAATTCCATTTGCAAATCGATGACTTTTCGCATAGATTGTCTCCACGAAGATTTTCCAGGTTTGACTCAAATTGACTTTTCTACTTTGCGGGTAGAAAATCGGTATTTGGTGTTAATTCAAACATATACCTATCGTCCCCGAGTTAAGAATGCAAGTCATTTTTGCATTAAACTGGAAAATCTTCGTTTTACTTTTATGCGAACTTTAGCAACAATATCAGACGGTTCTGAATATCCGTTCGAACACTAATTAAGGATTTACGCTAAAAATAGTCCCCCATTTTGGCTTAGAGTAGTGTTTTTGACAACGAAAAGGACGGTTTCAGAAAAAAAGGCATCTCCTGATAGAAATAGAGCAGGCTTTCCCCCTTTAATTTACCTTTTTGACGGTAAAAAGGGCGTTTTAAGGCCGAAATGCGGCCTTGTTTTTAAGCTCATGCCTTAATTACCGGCGTTTTGTCTTGGTCCGATCCCAGCACGAACTTTTCGGTTGTGTACTTGTGAAAAGTGTAACGGAAGGATCTACAAAATAATGTAACCCGCTTTTACCCCGCCATCAGAATTAGAAGGGATCAAATGTTTATTGAAAATTACCTTGCAATATCCCGCCGGCAAAA